>Ga0315321_10001929_pt1 | contig 16068 bp, 16 predicted proteins | sample M180m21515metaG_FD_203464 | JGI IMG/M metagenome (GOLD analysis project Ga0315321, IMG submission 203464) | Ammonia-oxidizing marine archaeal communities from Monterey Bay, California, United States - M1 80m 21515 | ecosystem: Environmental > Aquatic > Marine > Intertidal zone | place: USA... | reverse complement strand
CGAATGAATGAATCAAAAAGAATAACTGAAAAAACTACGAAGATGAATCTTCATGAGCAAGTGGTGTGGTTGGAATTTCATCTTCACCGGCAGCAACACCGCAAACGGCGTGGTCAATAGCCTCAGCATCCGGCTTCGGAAATTCAAAAGGCATGTCTTGGAATTTGGCTTGCGAAGTAACTAGGTCAATGGTTTTGCGTTCAATAATTTGATTTCGAAGCACATCCATAAGACCCCTTCGCTCAAGACTGGCACGAACACGCCGTGGTGATTCGCCGGACTGAGAAGCGATAGCTTTTATTTCTGCTTCATAGTCGGCAGCAGTATCAGAGACATTCTCAGACTCTGCAATTTTTTCCAAGATAAAATGTTCTTTTAATGAGCGTGCTGTACTTGCCATTACAGACTGACGAAGTTCGTTGACATATCGACGGATCGAGTCATCATCGAAACCACTCCGACGAAGTTCTAAAATTGACCGCTCCAGTTCTCGCTGGCTCTGGCGACGTAATAATTCAGGAGGAAGTTCCCAGCTAGCCGACGCTGTAAGGGACGCCGAAACCTGTTGCCGAACCTGTTTCCTTTGATGCCATTCGAGCTGATTGTGAAGCTGTTTTCGTACTGCCTCACCAAGATCGTCAGCTGACTCAAAATCACCTAACTCTGTAAGCAGTGACGGAGTTACTTCCGGCATTTCAAACCGTTTGACATCAAGGAGTTCAATTTCCAACGTGACGGTCTTCCCGCGGAGATCTTCAACAGCGGCTTCCTCGGAAATCGATATTTTGGACGTAACGGTCTCGCCAGGCTTCAATTGAGAAACAAGTTTGTCGAAACCATCTAATTCTGCATCCGCAAGAGAAAGTTTTGGACGGACAACGATTTCCATCTCTTCTGCATGGGAAAGTACCTTGCCGTCGTCATCAGTGCATTTTAGGTTCGCGACCATGAGATCTCCTGGTTTGGGCGACCCCTTCGCTGGAACAAGTCGACCTCGCTCTCGCAGGAGATTGCCCACGGCTTCTTCGACGTCGGCATCAGAAATTTCTCGATTTGGTCGTTTGATAGAGAGGCCTTTCCACTCCGGCATCTCAAATTCAGGGCGTACTTCGATAGAAAATTCGAAGGTCATTGGTCCATCATCTGGCAGAATGACAGCCGCGACATCGAGGTCAGGCTCACTGATTGGTGCAAGATTTTCCTGTTCATTCACACGTGCGAGAGCGTCATTTAGAAGTTTGGATCGGATTTGATCGTTTAATTCCGTTTTAAATTTGCTACCCACAAGCTTGCGTGGCGCTCTTCCGGGACGGAAACCAGGCAAAAGAGCTGTTGGCATGAGATCACCAACAGCCTCTTCGTAATACCGGTCAATTTCTTCTCGAGGAACAGAAACCTTCACTTTTCTTTGACAGGTAGAAGTTTCCTCTACAGTCACATCAATTTTGAGTAGCTGAGGCTCGGCAAGGGCTGTTGAATCGTCTGACATCTTTGTCCTGTTAAAAAAAAGTGTGAGAGATAAAGTACGTGCTAGTGTTTGTAATAATGCGGGATATATCCCCAATTCAGTGGTTTGGAGTCCACTTAATATGGCAACCATTCCACAGAGGAGAGCGGGTGATGGGATTCGAACCCACGACAACCACGTTGGCAACGTGGTGCTCTACCAACTGAGCTACACCCGCATCTTTATTTTTTCGAAGGTAGTAGGCAATGAATGCAGCCACTAACTCCTGAAAACCCCGTGATTATAGGGTATAGAGCGCCTGTCGCAAGGTCATACCCCGCGTTCTCGGCGTGATTTCTGCCGAAACTGAAAACTCAGCTTGGGCATTTGGAAAATCGGACTCAGAGTGGATAATCGAAGTTTTGGCACCTCTGGCGAGAAAAATGCCACAGTTGTCGCTACCATCGAAACTCAGCACACAACGAAACCCTCGTATCCTGTCAGGATCTGATCCTGTACAGGCCGGATCTCGGATTGCCAAATGAAGTTGCAACTAGTGTTTAAAACAGCAAAGTCTGGCAGGAAAAAGTACGATGTGGACCTTCCAATTGTTATCGGTCGAGGGCAACAGGCTTCATTTCGAATTCCTCACGGACAAATAAGTCGTCGTCATTGCGAACTATTAGAGTCGAAAGGATCCGTCTTTATTCGTGATCTCGGCTCAACAAATGGAACGATGGTAAAAGGTACGATGCTTCCTAGCAAAACAAAGGTTCCTGTCCGTTCGGGGAGTGTGATTCAATTGGGAGACCTTGCTTTTCGAGTCAATTACGTTGCACCAGATGGCGGTCGTGCTACACAAGCAGTTGAGGACTCATTTGAAGAAGCGATTGATTTCCTTGAAGCAGAGCCTGAAGGAGAAACAGTCGAAGCATTTGCGGAGTCAGTTTCACGTCCCAGTAAGGAGGAATCAGTTGAAGTGGAGTCCCTTGACGACGATCTCTTTTTGGAGGCAGACGAAGAACTCAATGCTGATGACGATGATTTCCTAAATGATAAGAAGACGTCTCAAGAATCTACAGGGACTTTATCGGATGAAGATATTGATGATTTCTTAAGCGATATTTGATAAGTGAGAGATTGAACTAAACAAAAATTATTACAGTGAAAATAGAATACACCTAAAAACTTTTTGGATCGTTAACTTCATGCAAGACCAAGATAGCGAATCTCGTTCCCTTACGATTCGTGACTTAGCCCGTGCTAAGCAGAGTGGTCGACCGTTAAGTATGGTTACTGCCTATGACTGGTGGTCGGGTTGCCTTGCCGATTCCGCGGGCGTCGACTGTGTTCTTGTAGGTGACAGTCTCGCGATGGTCATAGCCGGTCGAGAGACAACACTTTCGGCCACGATCGAACAAATGATTTATCACGGAGAAATTGTTTCTCGTGCCGTTCAACGAGCCATGGTGTTCGTTGATCTCCCATTTCCGTTACAGCATTTGGGCGTGGGGAAAGCAATTGAATCTGCAGCTAGAATTTTGCAGGAAACAGGTTGTCAGGCAATTAAGCTTGAAGGAACATCGGGCCAACAAGACGTCATAGCCGGAATTGTTGAGGCTGGTGTTCCAGTGATGGCTCATGTGGGGCTTCGTCCTCAGGCGGTGCATCAACTCGGCGGATATCGTATTCAAAGAGACAGAGAACAACTTCTCACTGACGCAACAGCAGCAGCAGCAGCAGGTGCCTGTGGTGTTGTTTTGGAATGCGTGCCATCAGAGCTAGCAGCAGAGATAACGGCTGCACTACAAATACCAACGATAGGAATCGGAGCAGGCCCTGACTGCGATGGTCAAGTCCTAGTCATGCACGACTTAATCGGGCTCTCTATTGATCGTGTCCCTCGGTTTGTCAGGTCGTATGCTGATACGAAGGGAACCGTTTTGGATGCCCTAACCTCTTGGCGACAAGATGTTGAGTCCAAAGTATTTCCTGCAGAATCAGAAACGTTGGCTTAAGAAATTTGAACCCACAGCCTCCACCAACACGGAATAATGTTGAGGGTTTAGAAGCAGGTACTCCTCTTTCCTAAGGCAAGACTACCTCATCGGAAATAACAACAGGCTTACTAGCTCGTATGGTCTGTGGTGAACCAACGGTGCCAGGAACCATGCTACTTCCAGCAAGTGGGACACCATTGCCACAGTTGTTACATGTATTCACTGGTGCACACGGTTGGCATCCGGGTGCACTACATGGTCGCATGGTAGCTGGTGCAGCAACTCGAGGCGGAATTGCACCATTGGGTGTGAAGCCCGGTGGCAGATGACCAAAGCACCGTTCGTACTTCCAGACTTCAAATTTAATATAACGTTCTTGAAGGCTTTTGCAGCCAGTAAGCCCTGCGGCGGCCAGCACAACTGACACGCACGCGATGGCTCGATAGATCCACGGCGTCCTTGACATTGATCCTTACTCCCTGTGGCAAGGCGGACCTACAAGGACCGCCATTATTGTGGATAGAGACTAGCCCTCAGCACCCCTGAGAAGCCTAGCAACCCTACAACACACCACGGACGGGGCAAGCAAAGTGAGAATAAATTTTGCCGGAGCCAGTACAAGATTTCTCTTGCCGTTATTTTTAGCCCTTACGATGACGAATTTTCGCCCGCATACGTCGTTTCTTTTGCCCGAGTTTTCGTCGCCCTTTACCTGACTTCTTCACTCCCATTAATTAGTCTCCACTGTATCTTTTGGAATGTTCGTTATTTTCCGTACCATTTAGCCGAGGCTGTGTAGCCACAGCCGAAATCGTATTAGAATACACGAAGCGGCCATTGCAAGGTTTCACTCGGTATTCCGCCGCTCGTTGGCCCCAGTTTCATCCAAACATGATCACTTTCTTCCCAACCTATGCCCAGTGGATCGAGGCCACAGGCGTCTGGCGGGTCAATATTCACGGTATGGTCACGCAGCAGCTTCCAGTGGCTAGTCGTCGGCGAACGGTGGCCTACGCAGTTGTAAAGAGACTTTTAAAACTGGATGAAGGTCAACTTCGATCACCAATTTTTCAAGCCCGTTCAGAGAAATTTCTGTTTCAGCGAATATCAGGACAGTCCGTTCAGATTACGCTTGGGGGAAAAATAATAGATATTGGTATCTCTAAGCGCACTGGTCACTTTGAAGCCAATTTTGACCTTGATGCACAAACAGTGTCCGAAAGCGCAGTAGAGACACCGTACGGGCAAAAACTTTGTTTTGAATCGGTGGATGAAGACGTAGATTCCAGGCCTGTAACAACCACAGGTTCCGTTCAATTGGTCCACCCGAGTGGTATCTCAGTTATTTCTGATATTGACGATACGGTCAAACTTACAAATGTTGCAGATCGTCGAGAACTCTTGGCAAATACCCTCTTGCGAGAATTTGTCCCAATTCCAGACATGGTTGATCTTTACAAACAATGGTCATCGTCTGGAGTAGCCTTTCATTATGTATCAGCTAGCCCTTGGCAACTTACGAAACCACTCAATGATTTTTTTCATTTTGCAGGTCTGCCAGATGGATCAATGCATCTGAAGCTTTTCCGTTTAAAGGATTCAACACCACTTGGGAGAATGCGTTCTTCGAAAAAATCAAAACAGGATGTAATCACTGAAATCATAGATCACTTCCCAAACCGAAAATTTATTCTTGTTGGTGACTCTGGAGAGCGAGACCCTGAGGTCTATGCAAAAGTAGCCCAGCAGCGTCGAACTCAGATAGCAGGTGTTGCGATTCGTCGTGTTCCTAGCAGAAGGTCCAAGCAAAAAGTCGAATCCGCCCTCAAGATTCTTGCACACGCTGTGCCCAGTGACAGTTTGAGAGTGTTTACTACAGCAGATGAAATAAGTGACCTTCTTTCGGCGAAAGAACAGCCCTAGGCGTCACTTTCGAAGGCATTCTGAAAATGCTCAATGATTGGTGAATCACCAGAACGCCAAAAGAGCCAACGGTTTTGAACCTCTATGGAATTTGAGAAAAGAACCGTAACGACATCAAGCCGAAAAGAATAATCTTCAAGCCGATGCTGCTGTATATAGGCATTCGCTAACGTGCAAATACGTTGTTGTTTCCGTGTATCGATTGTTTCAGCAGGATGCCCGTGTTCGGTGCTCGTTTTAGAACGTACTTCGACAAAGACAACCGTACGCTTATCCAGAGCTACGATATCGATATCACCGCGCAGAATCCGCTCCCGGTGAGCTACTATTTTATATCCCCGTTTTCGAAGATAACGGATGGCTTCTTGCTCACCTCGAAGGCCAATTGTTTTGCGAGTGGCCACTCAAGCCCTCTTTGCGACTGTCAGATCACACGTGTCATTATTTGGTTACAACGTCGGTTCGTCGTTCACGAAGGCGTACAGCCTTGCCTACACGATCTCGCAAATAATACAACTTCGCACGTCGTGTAACACCGGAGCGCTTCACAACGATCTTTGCAATTTTTGGAGAATGAACAGGGAATTTACGTTCCACGCCTTCACCAGAAACAATTCGGCGAACAGTAAACATTTCGCGACTGCCGGAACCACTACGGGCAATGACAACACCATTGAAGACCTGGGTCCGCTCTTTATTCCCTTCAAGAATACGATTATGAACATCTACGGTGTCACCAATTTCAAATTTATCAATTTCTGATTTGAGGCTATTTGACTCGACATGATCGAGAATTTGCTGACTCATTTTCGGATCTCCTGAAAATATGTTGGGCTGTTGTAAATTATTTTTCTGTGTGTGTGTTTGTTTGCCTGCGAGTGGCAAGTATCGCCTGAGTTTTACGCCAATCAGCAATTCTTTGATGGTCACCGCTTAAAAGGACATCGGGTACCCGGAGACCACGATATTCACGCGGTCGTGTGTACTGCGGACCTTCAATGAGGCGTTCCGTGCCTGAGAACGAATCATCGACAGCACTTTGTGAGTCACCAAGGACACCAGGTATTAGCCTAGCAACAGCATCAATAATCACCATAGCAGCTACTTCACCGCCTGAAAGGACATAATTTCCAACTGAAATGAGGTCTGGCTTCAGTGTGTCACAGATGCGCTGATCAAAACCCTCATACCGTCCACAGAGAAGAATGAGGCGTTGTCGTCCAGCGAACTCCTCAACAACCTCTTGAGTCAGTGGTCGTCCGGAGGGTGAAAGCATTGCAATACTACGTGAAGGATCAGTTGTTTCAGAAGAACCATTGTCAGTAAAAAGTGACTCAACGGAGTCAACAACTGGTCCGGGCATAAGAAGCATGCCAGGGCCTCCGCCGTATGGACGATCATCCACTTGCCGGTGGACACCAGTTGCAAAATCTCGAATATTTCTCAACCGGATGTCGAGCAAACCTGCTTTTTGCGCAGCACCCAATAGACTTCCATCAAGAAAGCCCCGAAACATTTCAGGGAATAGCGTAACGACGTCGATCCGCATGGCACGTCCTGCACTCGCTCACTCTGTGGACTCGTCAGTTTTTGCCTCAGCATCTGGGACCGTCGCAGTTGGAGAGGCTTCGGCGGATGCTGGCTCAACAGCTACTGGCTCGGTGCTTTTGGCATCCTTTGTATCCGTATCAGCTGATGCCTCAGGGGACGTGCCTTCGCTTGAAGCTTCAGGTGTCGCATCTGTTTCGGCAGCTGGTGGTTCCTCTTCTGGAGTGGGTGCCAATATCGGTTCACCAGCTTCCGGAACGATTCGTGGTAGGGATAATCGAGAGCGAGCTTCTTCCATCGCTTTAAGGTGTGTGCCATCAGTCCCAAATTTCTTAATGAGGACTCGCACTTTATCACTCGGTTGGGCTCCTACGCTCAGCCAGTAATCCACCCTTGCGGATTTGAGTGTACAGCGGGCATTCGTATCAGAGACACTCGGATCGTACGTGCCGAGTTCTTCAATAACACGACCATCCCGAGGTGTCCGGCGGTCGGTTGCACAAATTCTGTAAAAAGGACGGTGTGTTCGTCCCATTCGTTTCATACGAATTACCACTGCCACGGTTTCAACTCTCCAAATTCTGAATTGGTCGGTACTTGGGTTCACATCCTTTCACCGATACTTGGTGCTCCTAGGATGCAAACAGTCGCAGATGCGACGGGCCTTCTAAGGTACACCACAACGAGTCGTAAAAAAGGTGGGCAGCGTATTTTTCTTGTTCTGGGGCGAATCACAGCAGGATTCAAGAAACTTCATCTTTAGCCTCGAAATCAACCGCGAGCGCCTCGTTTCCGCCGACGGGCCTCTTTTTCCCGTTGTTTTTTGAGTTTTCGCCGCTGATCCGCCGTTAATCTCTTCCCAGTATCACCCTTTGGTCGACCGAGCCGGCCTGCTGGATCGCCCATAGCGGATTGCATTTTTTGGACTTCTCGCATTCGATCTTTCATGCCCAGGCCTGCCATGCCTTTCATCATTGAGGCCATACCATCGAACTGTTTTACAAGATCATTGACTTCTTGGGGCTGAACACCTGCCCCAGTTGCGATGCGTCTCCGTCGTGTCTGATCAACAATACGTGATGGGTTCCGCCGTTCTTCAGGTGTCATGGAATCAATGATGCCAAAGAGTCGATTGATGTCTTTCTCAAGATCAGCACCGGCTAATGTTTCCTGCATTCCTCCCATTCCAGGAATCATCCCGATTACCTTCCCAAGTGGACCAAGCCGCCTGGTTTGGAGCATCATTTTTTTGAAGTCATCAAGTGTAAATTCACCTGACTTGAGGCGTTCCTCCTGTCGCTGCATCTCGTCTTGGTCAAATTTCCGCTGAGCTTCTTCAACGAGGCTTACGACGTCTCCCATGCCGAGAATCCGGCCGGCGAGTCGGTCAGGGTGAAATTCTTCGAGGGCATCGACGCCCTCACCAGTACCCATGAATTTAATTGGGACACCGGTAACACTTTTTACTGATAGTGCGGCACCACCTCGAGCATCACCATCAAGTTTTGTCATGATGACGCCATCAATTTCAAGTGATTCATTAAATGCTTTTGCACTTGAAACAGCATCTTGTCCAGTCATGGCGTCAACAACCAAGAAGACCTGATCAGGTGAAACTGTTCGATCAATGCGTGATAGCTCAGCCATCAATTCTTCATCAATAGACAGCCTGCCGGCGGTATCAAGAATGACAACATCGATCCCGTCCTTCTTTGATTTTTTTACTCCAGCCTTACAGACCGCAACGGGATCGGATTGGTCTTGAGGCGTGTGTACTGGTATACCGATCTGTTCACCAAGTACTGACAGTTGCTCAATTGCCGCAGGTCGTTGCAAGTCAGCAGCAACGAGCATGACGCCTTTTCCCTGTTCCTTAAGGCGACGAGCAAGTTTTCCACATGTCGTGGTCTTTCCGGATCCTTGAAGTCCACACAGCATAAGAATTGTGGTGTCACCTGAACGAAAAGGAATTTCATGGTCGACCGGACCCATGAGATTAATTAGCTCGCGGTGCACAATACCAATGAGTTGTTGTGCTGGATCCAAGGCATCAAGAACCTTTGCCCCAATGGCATCAGCAGAAACACGGTCAAGAAATGCTTCAACAACATCGTATGCGACATCAGCTTCGAGTAATGCTGTTCGAACCTCACTGAGGCCCTCGCGCATATTTGATTCGGAAAGTTTTCCTCTGCCACGAAGAGTGCCGATTGCAGAGGTCAGTGAATTGGAAAGATTGTCAAACATGACGATGAGTATAACTACGAAGTAGCACAAAAATGAGTGGATGGAGAAGAATCCATCCCAGAGTCAGCTCGATACGACGATGAACCGCTCGAATCGGGAGCGAACACCCACTGTGTCGCAAGACCCGATGCGTGGCCGGCAAGAGCGGTGCATCGTCGTATCGAGCTGAAAAGCGCTTTGTATTAAGAAAAAGTGCCTGGATCACTCATAACAGGAGTGGGGCCGATGACCGTGCCGCTCTCTACTCCACCCTCGCAACAAGGCGTAGGACTTCCGCATGGTTCACAGCCACAAGGGGCGGTACCACACGGTTCGCACGGTGCCTTACCGCATGGTGCATTGCAGTTATTCTGATAGAGCCCTCGGCTCGTATTCCGGAACTCAAGAAAAGATGGTCTTTTGCAACTATTCCCGAAGCAACTACTACATCCTGGTAAAACGACTAAACAGCCGAGTGCAGTCAGCAGGCAAACAAGACGTGTCATAGGGGAGCCTCCCGGTGAATCAAAATAAAGTCGCTGAGTACTGAGTGACCGGGTTGCATTCAAACGAAAGAAACAGCCAAGCAGTCTCGCTGATCAACCCTACCCCACGCTTTCATGGAACGACGGAAGGTTTTTGTTTCCTCACCAATTTTTCCGTGCTAGGGTTGAAGGTGATCGTTAAGGTTTACGGAAACCGCATTGTTTCACAAACCATCATTTTCACGGTGAATAGGGTGGTTTTAATACATTATTTCAACGGACTGTGGTTCAACGCTGATGTCAGGGACTCACATTAAAGAAATAAGTTTGTACCGATTGCGCAGATTGTCCGCCCTCGCTTTGGCCTTCGGATTGTGCGCGTGTGTTGTAGCACCCGCCCTCGGTTCATCGAATAACGGTGAGGCGTGCTGCGAACCAGAAATCTGGGTATTCAGCACAAGGCATCTTCCAGGCATTTGTCATTTACCAGAGGTAGTGAAGCCATCTGTACAGCGATATGAATCAGCGCATTGTCGATGGCTTTCAGACGGCATTGGAAGTTTGCTTTCGGGCAAAGGACCTCTTGTTATTTTTCTGCATGGCAATCGCTACGACGCCTGGTCAGCAAAACAACAGGGTATACGCCTTGCGAGGCGTTGTAATTCTTTCACATCTCATGCTGTGGACACTCAGTTAATGATTTATTCATGGCCCAGTCAGCAGGATGGCTGTTTGTTAAAAGATGGTCGTAACAAATATCAACGATGTTTTACGGAAGGACACTATCTGGCATGGCTCCTCGGCCAAATAGACCCTGAGCGTCCCGTCGTCTTTATCGGATACAGCTTTGGTGCACTTATCACGCTCGAGGCTCTAGAGGATCTCGTTGCGGCAGAAAATAAAGGCAGGCCAGTCAGTCCTTGGCAAAGCCGACCGGGGGATACACGACTCATTTTTGTAGCCCCTGCAGTTCGGTGTGACGCGTTTGCTCCGTGGGGAAAATATCGTGAAACACTTGCGTGCGTCGATCGTGTTTCACTCACCATCAACTCGCGAGATGACGCGTTACGATTTTTCCATTTGCTTGAATCCCGTACAAAAGTTGACGCACTCGGATATACAGGTATGCCACGAAGATGGATGCCACCCGAAATTATATATTCGGCGGTGGATGCACGACGGATTATTGGTCGTGAGCATGGCCTGCCGTTGTATCTCAAGTCTAATACGCTTATGCATCGAATCTGTCGTGATGCTTATAGTGGGCTTGAAGTTGGTTCTCACGAAATGATTTCGAAGCACGAAACTGTTTTAAGGAAAGACCCCGAAACTCAGAAATCTGAGTAGTTGGCTTCATCTAACTTTTGCGAGCCTTGATCAAACGTTGTACAAGTTCGGGCATCTGAACAGTTGCGGTCCAACCAAGGCGATCATTTGTTTCATTCACCGAAGCCCGTGGGTGACAGCTATCCTGTGATCGCACAAACTCTTTGTTGTGAACAACATAGTCTTCCCAGAAAAGAACGACAGCTTCAAAGGCTTTTGAAACAAATACATGAAGCGGTGTGTGTTTGCCTGTTGCCAGAATAAAATCCTTTGGCCGATAGTCATCAATGAGCCTGTATACCTGCTCTACGTTCTCAAGAGACCGCTGCTCGAGAGCGATCCTGTCATTGATTCTGAGTTTCTTCAGTTCGTAGAGAGAAACTGAAGATGCTTTACGTGTTGTGCCAACAACATGGCAGCGATGCTCTGGTAGGAGTGCAGCAAGAGAGCACCCCACCTTGGCACGTGTCACCAAATTCTCACGTCAGTAGAACTATCTTCAGGCACAGCTCAGCTTTGGTTTAAAGCTTTGAACCAAAGCTGAAGAAGAGCAAGGCAATAAGGTTTGAGGTCAAAGATAGCTAAAAGATAATCTTCGTTTGGATGCATTTTATTGAGGGTAGTTCTTTTGATCAAAAAACCACTGGGTTGTCGCTTTCAACCCCTCATCTAATGAATGTGTTGCCTTCCAGGCAAGGACATCGCTGGCACGGCTTGCGTCGAGGAGGTTTGATCGTAGGTCCCCAACTCGTTCAGGACCATATTCAGGGTCAGGCAGGCTTTGTTTTTTGCCAGCATGTGCATGGATCTGTTCTACCTGTCTTCGCACGTTCTTTTCGAGCGCATTGACGTCAGTGCCAACTCCCGTGCCAATATTCAGGGAAAGAATCTCTCCGTCTCTAAAGTGTGCCTTCTTTAAAGTAAGCGCAGAGAGATTCGCTGCAGCAACATCAGGGCCGTAGACATAATCACGAATATATTTTCCATCACCATTGATGCGAGCAGGATGCCCATCGAGGAATTGGTTACAGAAAATAGCAACTACTCCAGCCTCACCATGAGGGTTTTGTCGAGGTCCGTAGACATTTGAATAGCGTAGTGCAACAGATCTTAGCCCATGCTCTCGGGCATAAAATTCAAGGTATTTTTCACCAACCCATTTGGTAATGCCGTAGGGACTTATTGGGTTTGCTGGTGCTGTCTCGGGAGCAGGTGTTGGAACATCTCCGTACAAGACGCCACCGGAGGATGCGAAGACCATTCGCTTACAACTTGTAGAGACCGCTGCGTCGAGCACAGAAAGAAGGCCAAGGCAATTGATGTCTGCATCTAACAGAGGCTCGCGAACCGATCGACTGACCGATAGCTGGGCTGCTTGGTGACAAACAGCATCAGGCTGAAATGTTTTGAAAATTGTAGCAATGCTGAGTGTGTCGCGAATATCAACCTGGTGAAGCGGAACGTCTCGAGGAACATTCTCAGATGATCCACTTGAAAGGTTATCAATGATTTCTACATCATGCCCAGATTTAAGGCACGCATCGACAATATGGCTACCAATAAACCCTGCGCCGCCGGTAACAATAATTTTCATGGTGAACCTGGAATGGTGCGTCTAGTCACACGAGTTACATTCTGGGTTATGTGGCAACTGGAGATCCTTGAGAAAACTGCGGAATACTACGCCGTTCTCGTTTATCAAGCAAGCTAATAAGAGAGCATTCTTCTTTATGCAGCGTGGCTGCTGCGAAGTTGCACTTCTTTTGCAGAGAGTTCCTGTTGAGCAATTCCAAAGTCGTTCTTGACCATCATTTCAACGAGCTGATCAAAACTTGTCTGTGGTTTCCAACCCAGCTGTTTGCATGCCTTGGTAGAGTCGCCAAGAAGGAGATCGACTTCAGTAGGACGGTAATAGCGGGGATCAATTTCAACATGATCTTCATAGTTAAGCCCAAGTTGACCAAAGGTCTTCTCACAGAAGTCTCGAACAGAATAGAGTTCATTGGTTGCGACAACATAATCATCAGGAGTTTCTTGTTGAAGCATGAGCCACATTGCTTCTACGTAGTCACCTGCAAAACCCCAATCTCGTTTTGCATCGAGGTTGCCTAGGTACAGTTTTTCTTGGAGCCCTAGTTTAATACGAGTCGCTGCACGGGTAATTTTTCGAGTAACAAAGGTCTCACCACGTCTGGGGCTTTCATGATTAAAAAGAATGCCACATGATGCGTGGAGGTCATAGCTTTCGCGATAGTTGATTGTAATCCAGTGGCTATACACTTTTGCAACGCCGTAGGGGCTCCGCGGATAAAATGGAGTTGTTTCCTTCTGTGGTGTCTCAACTACCTTTCCGAACATTTCTGAACTGGAGGCCTGATAGAAACGAATTTGACGACCGGTATCATCCTGTACATCCCGAATCGCCTCTAAGAGTCGCAACGTGCCTACGGCAGTTACGTCGGCAGTATATGTAGGTTGATCAAAACTGACGCGAACATGACTTTGAGCAGCCAAGTTATAGACCTCATGCGGTTCAATCTCTCTGAGAAGCCGCATTAATCCATTGCCGTCTGCAAGATCACCGTAGTGTAGATGCAACTGAGGATCATCGCCAATTATAAGATGCTCAATTCGCTCGGTCCCAAATGTGCTTGAGCGTCGCCGGAGGCCATGCACTTCATACCCTTTGGCTAGAAGAATTTCTGCCAAATACGAACCATCCTGACCAGTGACTCCTGTAATGAGGGCCCGACGTGACATGATATTTTCCTGTTTGAGTTGAAAGGAGCAAAAGGCCACATTTCAAAAGGGAAAAAGCCTTAACGTTGGATCTCGGCAAAAATAGCAAGGTACTGAGTGAAGCGAAATAGTAGTTTTTAATTTTTTACCATTATTTTTAACGAGCGCGATGACCGAATTTCTTATGAATGAGTCATTGCTCGAGCACTGTCTGATAGACATCAGCATATCCTTTGGCAGCTGCTTGCCAGGAAAAGCCAGCTGCATGCTGTTGACTACGGGTCCCTGATTGTGGATCGCTGTGAAAAGCTCTCAAAGCATCTTGAACAGTCTTGGCCATTTCAACCGGTTTGTAAGAATGGAAAAACCAGCCACTTTCGCCAGCAATTTCTGGAAGACTCGTGCGGTTGGACATGACCACAGGTTTTCCGCATTGCATGGCCTCGAGTACTGGAAATCCGAATCCTTCAGTCAAAGACGGAAAGACGAATACGTCACAATTTTGGTATAGCCATGCCCTTTCCGTATCAGAGATTACTCCAGGTAGAAGAACCTGGCTTGTGAGTCCGGATTGAAAAGTCTCTTGAATAATCTTTTTCCCATACGATGTTTCTTTTTTGCCAGCTATGACGAGTTGATAGTTTGGTAAGTGTTTCATCATCTCAATCAAAGTATGAAAATTTTTGTGCTGTAGAAAGTTTCCAATAGAGAAAATAAATGGATTTTTTGGTGCCCATGAAGGTCGATTGTGAGTAATTTCAGAAGGTGGTGTAAGGCCGTTTGGAACAACATGAATAGTCTTCGACTCAACATTGATGTGTCGAGCTAAATCAGTCGCTGTATATTTTGAAACAGTGACAATAGCAGTTGCTCGTGTCACGAGCTTTTGGACACGGGCAAGCCGCTTGCGAATTCGTTCTGGTTGATCGCCAGAGGCTGTCATGTGTAGAAAATTCAGATCATGTACGGTTAGGACAACAGGTATCCGTTCATCAAATGGCAAATACTTTGATGTCTGATGAGTTACATGCCAGATTGCAGGTCTATCAACTTTATGAAAGTGACGGCCAATAGGCCGTACCCATCGCTGAAAGCTCTCTTTATTCCAAGGACGAACTTTTATGCTGCTGTAATGAGCATTTGGTGTCGCATCAAAATAATGGTCACAACCGTCAGGTAAAAAGAAGACAGGCTCAAAACAATTATCTGAGCGAGCAAGTAGCTCTTGAGCAAGGTAAAGAGAGAAGCGGCCCAGACCACAGTTGATATGACGGAGTTTTTCGAAATCGATTACAACCCGAGGCAATATGTCGGGTTGGGTCATTTTTGTACCGCATGGTGTATCAGTGTGACTTGTGGAATTCATAGAGAAGCTATTGAGTACTGAGAATTCTTGCCGAGTAGCAATATTTCAGTTTTCCTATTCGCGTGAAAGATGGATTTCAGTCACGTGTGAGAATTTTTGAATAGAGGGCGTTTCCTGCGAGAAACAGCTCGCTGTTGGAACGGAATGCCTTCCGTGCCATATTGGTATTTCAAGCGATAAACAATTTCCTGCTGAGGTGCCCTTGCTTCGGTCAGGCCCTCATATTTGATTATCAGAAAAGGCAGCTATGAAAATCCACGAATTTCAAGCCAAAAAACTCTTACGGGCCGCGGGTGTACCGGTCTTGAAGGGAAAGGTTGTCCGAACTCCTGAAGAGGCAGCACACGCATTCGAGTCTCTTGGGGCTCCAGTTTGTGCAGTGAAAGCGCAAATTCATGCAGGCGGTCGTGGGAAGGGACAGGTAGAGGGGTCGGAGCAACGTGGTGTCGAACTTGCCAAGTCGCCAGAAGATGCTTCCCGAATTGCACAAGGTCTCCTAAACAAAACACTTGTGACTGTTCAGACAGGGCCAGAAGGTCAAATTGTTCGGCAAGTATTTGTTGAGAGTGGTTGTGATATTCAGCAAGAACTGTACTGTGCCATTCTTGTAGATCGAGCAGCGGGATCACCGGTACTTATCGCAAGTACTGCTGGGGGAATGGATATTGAAGAAGTAGCAGTGAAGACACCGGAATTGATTTTGTCGGAACCCTTTGATCCGGACCGAGGACTCGGTGCCTACCAAGCTCGTCTCATGGCTTCAAAGCTTGGCCTGCCGACAGCTAGTTGGCGATACGCAGTGCAATTTTTTCAGTCTCTTTGTAATGCATTTGTTTCACTTGATGCATCATTATTGGAAATCAATCCATTTGTTCTCACCGGAGATAAAACTCTGGTAGCTCTCGATGCAAAAATGACATTTGATGATAATGCGATGTTTCGTCACAAAGATGTCCTATCACTTCGCGATGAATCAGAAGAAGAACCAGCAGAAATCCGGGCTGATGC
>Ga0315321_10001919_pt1 | contig 16125 bp, 15 predicted proteins | sample M180m21515metaG_FD_203464 | JGI IMG/M metagenome (GOLD analysis project Ga0315321, IMG submission 203464) | Ammonia-oxidizing marine archaeal communities from Monterey Bay, California, United States - M1 80m 21515 | ecosystem: Environmental > Aquatic > Marine > Intertidal zone | place: USA... | reverse complement strand
TGGACCTTGCCGAGGCAGACAAGGAAGGAGTACCAGTCCCCGCAAAGACAGAAACACCAACCGAACAACCTCTCTGGCTCAGCCCCGAACCAATCAGTAACGCCGAGCCGATCGTCGAAGCCCAACCCATCGTTGAAGCCGAAGTGATCAAAGAACCGGTGCCGGTCTACACGGGCAACAATCACCGGCAGACGGAACCGGTGATTGAAGTCGTCAAAGTGATGCACACTGCCGAAATCGCAGATCGTGCTGACAGAATAAAGACGGCGGGAACCGTGCCACCTGCATCCAGCAAGGCCCTGCACACTGCCAGAGGCTCGACCGTTGCTTCGGAATCGAGCGCCCACAACAAACCACCAGCACGCCCCCCAGAGACCATCAACCGGGCAAGGCCACGAAACAACACTAGCCAGAAAAATCGAACCCGCACGAACCAAGAAAAGTCGGTCATTGCTGGCTTAGCTGTGGCAATCGCCTGCGTCTTGTCGTTTACAGGCTGGAAATGGTTAGCAGAGACAGACTCCACCGTTGCTCAAACCCAAACCACAGGTGAATTGCAAACCAAGCGTGACGCCTCAGCGGCAGGAAAAAATGGGCAAGCTAAAACGGAAAAGCAACCAACTGACGACCCCCAACTCATGGGCAACGATCCCCTTGCCGAAACGACCAACCAAGGTCCAACGAAACAGATATCTGATAAACAGCCTGCCGCAGACACCACAACAGCTTCAGACACAACAGCTTCAGACACAGAGAACTCCGCGTCTGTTCCCCGAGACAAATCGCAACACCCTCCCCTGACCATCTCAATGGGCACACTCTTTCGTCCTCGGTTTGGAACCAGCGAGGGGGAAGTTTATGCAGGAACGGCATTTGCGGCCAAACTGCCAGGCAAGTCCCAAACACTGATACTCACCGCCCTGCATTTATTTGGACCAGCTGGAGGCTTAAAAACAGAAATAGAGGCTGACAAACTCGCAAAAGCTTGGAACAAACTGATCGTTGAGGACTGCAAGACTGACAATTACTTTGGCGAAATCCGGATGCAGCCTCTTAACCTCAGCGGTGCGCGTCCGCACCCGCAAAAATCTGAGCTCGGAGATATTGCAGCCTGCACTGTCACCGATCCCACGGCCATCGAGGCCCTGCCCCTTTCACCACGCATACCATCCAACGGCGAGCGTGTTTGGCTCGTTTCCAAGTTACGCGGATCAAGGGGACTGATGCACCCAGCAACCGTTGAGCGTCGTGAGAATGGCTGGCTGCTGTACAGCTTTACCGACCGAAATATTGACATACAAAGCACAAGCGGTGCCCCAATCGTTGACCAAAAGGGCAAAGTTGTTGCAGTGAGCACCAGCAGCACGCAAAAGGACGGCAAGACGATCGGATGCGGAACTCCAGTGCTCAACTTCTATCCCACACTCGCCACTCTGGTGAATTAGCCTGCTGCAATCCACTTTGATTTGTCGATAAGATCTCAGTGTTGGTCCGGATCCTCTGCTGTGATCCGCACACCCATCTGAGAAACGCGTTTGTCTTGCAATCGCGTCCAGCACACACCATCTCTTGCGCGCATGAACCACATGGCAATTTTCCATCACGACTTTGACAAACCAGAAGACTACCTGCACCATCGTGCACCTTACCTGCTCGTAGAAACAATCGTTTCCATCACCGAAAATTCTATCGTGACAGAGAAACCAATTTCGGGGGAGGAATATTTTCTCGATGGTCATTTCCCAGACGCACCCATTTTTCCGGGTGCAATGATGCAAGAGCTCACCACCCAGTCAGCCGGCATTTTAATTGCAGCCAGACATAACCCAATGGAGATTTACAACACACACGACCCCCACTTCAATGAATACGCACTGGGCGTACTCGTGCGAGTGAAGCAAGCAAAGTACAAAGGTTTTGCCCGCCCGGGAGATCGCCTGCGAGTGGAGGTCAAACTGAACGAAACGCTCAGTGGGATTTTCGACTTCACCGCTCGCGTCACCATCAACAAAAAGTTAATCATGAAGAATCGATTCCAACTGACCAATGTGCTTTCAAGTATTCTCAGTGGAATGGACAACGAATAGGCGGCATACCAAGACAGCACAAAATCAGACGCGTCAAGAAACCACGCGTCAAGAAACCAGTCGAACATTCGCTGACTGTCGTGAACTACGCGATACTTTTCACCGCCAAAGCACGGCCTATCGTCCCACGCACATCAAAGCGACAAAGATCGCGGAAGGTTCCAACCTTTATCTCGCTTTGTTCTTCCTTGCCAATTTCTTCATCGCCTTGACCTCATTTTCATCAACGACCCACCCGCGGCAGACGGGAGCCCCACAGAGGCAACGGGGAATCCAGTGCAGTGCTGGCCACTGGTAGTCAAAATTCAATTCGGTACCCGGCTCGATGTTGCACAATGCGAGCAAGCCGAGCGTGTATTCGGTGATCTGCAACAACTCAGCATTAGGACTACAAGAGTGATTCAGGAAGGCCGCAGGAATGGTTGGTTCCATGCTCCATTCCTCGCTTAATTCCATCACAAAACTGGAGCCGTTGTACGATTCGCGTGGAATCAGCTGGCCAGAAATTTCGATAATGAGTTCACCCGGCAAAAACTGACGCCTGGCAAAGACACCAAACCCACAATTAGCTTTACGGACTTCGACATCGCGATCACGATAACTGCGATAGCCATATTCCGCATCCACTTTACGCTGCAGTTTCTTGCGGCGCGTTTTATCTAGAACCTTCATGTACTTCTAAGACTTCGACTTCAATGACTTCAGGGCTGTGTATCTCAATGTTGAGACGGGTTTGTACTTAGGACAACGCAAATCGTCAACGGGAAGAATTTTGAACAAAGGCTGACAAATCGTGCGTGAGCAATCGAATCCAACAATCTACCCACTAGGTAAGTCCCTGCTCCCGAAACGAGAAACACTTCAGGTTCCGAGTCCCTGTCTGGCAAAAACCAAAACACTTCGACTCCCGAATTTGGTGGCTTCGGTTCGGTCACACAATCCTAGAACCTAGCACTATCAGATACCACAGCCGTACGTTCTCATGGGTTAAACTGAAGTGATTGAACCTCCTCCGATTCTCCTGAACAAAACATGCTTGAACACAATGTCCCACGGTGGCTTTCGATATTGCCAGCACTGAATCCTGCAAGGAGCGGCTCGCGTTGAAATCCAGTTGTGTGGCGGGAACGCTCACCGCCGCAAGACACTGCTCACCATCCCCAACCTCGTGGAAACGCGATCTCCACCGCTCACCGCGTCTGATTCGCCATGCCAACACGAACTCCACATCGAATTCAGCTACGAATAGTAACGCTGTTATCCGCTTGCATCCTTGGCTGCTTTGCATCAGTCATCGATCGGGGATCGCCCCTGGCAGCAGACGAGACGGTTCATGCACAACCACTCAACGTGTTGTTCATTGCGGTCGACGATCTTCGTCCGGTGCTGGGATGCTACGGAGACACAACCGCGGTAACGCCACACTTGGATCACCTAGCCTCACGAGGTACTGTTTTCCAGCGTGCTTACTGCCAGCAAGCCCTATGCAGTCCATCACGCCTTTCGCTTTTAACTGGCAAGCGCCCCGACACGACGCGAGTATGGGATCTTTCCACACATTTTCGAAACGCACTGCCCGACACGGTAACACTCCCTCAATTATTTAAGAACCATGGTTACCAAACTCAGGGGATCGGAAAGATCCTGCATGGAAATGGCAAGCCTGCGTCTGACCCTCCTTCCTGGACACACGAGCCGTTACTTGCAGTCAATCGCGACCCCAAACTTCGATATGCACTGAAGGAAAACCTGACAGGTAGCGGGCTGAAACGTTCGGCCACAGAGTCCGCCAAGGTTTCCGACAGCACCTACATTGACGGTCAAGTTTGCGACGCAGCAATCAAACGCCTGACAGAATTCCGAAAGAATGGCAAGCCTTTCTTTCTGGCCGTTGGTTTTCGCAAGCCGCACCTGCCTTTTTGCGCACCAAGTCGCTACTGGAACATGTACAAACCAGACACAATCTCACCCCCTGCCCCGGAAACGCCACCGCTTCATGCTCCTGAGTTGGCAACACGCAGCTGGAGAGAACTTGAGGGATACAACGACATCCCGAACAATGGCGAATTAACTCCTGCAAAAATCCAGCAACTCCGACATGGCTACTATGCCTGCGTCAGCTATATCGATGAACAGGTGGGGCGCATTTTAAAACATCTGTCAGAATTAAAACTGGCAGATAAGACGCTCGTCGTGCTGTGGGGTGATCATGGTTTTCACCTTGGTGAACAGCGATTGTGGACCAAGGCCAACAATTACGAACTTTCCACTCGCGTTCCGTTGATCGTTGTCCTCCCCGAAAACGAATCAACTTCTGCACTCACGAACAGGCGCAGCAAGAGATCCTGCAGCAAGCTCGTTGAACTAGTCGACATTTATCCAACACTAGCAGAAGCATGCGGGCTACCGACTCCGGCTGAACTCGAAGGCACAAGTTTTTACCCCTTACTGAAAAACCCCGACCAAGAATGGAAGTCTGCAGTCTTCAGCCAGCACCCACGAGCGGCAATTTCGAATCGGCACAAAGGCCATGGCGACGTCATGGGATACGCCGTCCGCACCAACCGATACCGTTACGTCGAATGGAAAAAGTGGAAAACTGGAAAAATCATTGCTCGCGAACTTTACGATTACAACACGAGTAAAAGCGAAACAGCCAACTGCATTGAAAATCCACAGTACGCCAAGGTTCGCGAAGAACTCAAACAAACCCTTGCTGCCGGTTGGGCACAAGCCAAACCTCCCCCCCAGCTGCCAGCGCCCCCCTTTGATGGTCAAACGTCAACGGCGAGTCAGCCTGAGTGACGAGTGTTTCGATTACACGACCACCGGCAACACGATATCCAATCACAGCCCGCAGCGATGCGTCCGGCCAAACACAGTGCCGACCATCCGTCACGTTACTGTTAACCAGTCTTGTAAATTTGAGAACACACTGTGATAAATCATTACGATTGCCGATGTTTGCTGCTGTTCAATCCTTTAACTTTGCTCTCATTCATCGCGATTGTCTTCGCCCCACTCGGTGCGCAGGGGGCCGACACGACCTCCGCTGCCTTGCCAAACATTCTGGTGATTGTTTCTGAAGACAATGGGCAAGAACTCGGGTGCTATGGGAACCAACATGTCAAGACCCCAGTCTTAAACGGGTTCGCCGCCGAGGGCGTTCGTTTTCACAATGCCTATGTTCCTCAAGCTGGCTGCAGCCAATCGCGAGCTGCCTACCTGACCGGACTTTACCCTCATCAGAATGGCCAAATTGGATTAGCGACATGGAACTTCCGCATGTACAACGATGCTCAGCCAAACCTTGTACGTTGCCTTCACGACGCCGGATACCGCACGGGCATCATTGGCAAAATTCATGTGAATCCAAAAACAGCATTTCCATTCGACTTCAAGGAACTAACAACTTCAAATTTCGCTCGCAAAAAATTAAAGAGCTACGCCAAGGAAGCATCGGACTTTTTCACCGAGTCATCTCAGCCTTTCTTTCTTGCGGTGAACTACCCCGACGCACACCGTCCCTTCACTGATCAGGTAGCAGGTATCCCGTCTAAACCGCTAACCGGATCAGATGTCCCTGCACTCCCTTACATGGGGCTCGAATCGCCTCAACTGCGTGCGGAAACCGCAAGTTACTACAACTGCATGAATCGGCTGGATCACTTGATTGGCGACCTGCTGTCACAACTGCGAAAGTCCGGCAAGGAAAAGGAAACTCTTGTGGTTTACTTTGGTGACCACGGCGCGGACCTGCTGCGTGGCAAACGAACCTCCTACGAAGGAGGTGTTCGAGTGCCGATGATTATCCGCTGGCCGGGCTTCATTCAACCGGGTACCGTTCGGACCGAACTGGTATCAACGCTGGATTTGATGCCGACACTTCTAGAAGCTGCCAAAGTAGAAGTCCCCGACTCCTTGGCTGGAGAATCACTCGCACCTCTTTTTAAACAGCAAGTGGTTCGCTGGCGTGAATATCTCTACACGGAATACCACCTGCATTCAGCTCACAATTATTTCCCGCAGCGAACGGTACGTGACGCACGCTACAAACTGATTCAGAACCTGCAACCAGATCAAATCAACCCGGGGTACTCGTTCACCATCAACCGCTTCTTCCAGGGTTTGCCCGACGTGATCCGAGCGGCTTCGCCAAAGGTCCAGACCGCTTACCGTCTGATGGAGAAACCTCCTGAATACGAGTTGTACGATTTAAAAAGCGATCCATGGGAATTTGAGAACTTGGCAACCAACGCGGAACATCGACCGACGCTTCAAAAACTGCGTGAAAAGCTTGACCAATGGCGAAAACAGACCAACGACCCGTTACTAAACCCTGACACAAGAGCACGCTTGAGAGCAGAGATCGAATCATGCTTTGTGGACGGCAAACCGGAAAAAACCGCATTAAAAATCGAGTATCCCGACTATTTCTTCTCGGAATGATGAATTTGAACGGGGGGTGTATTTTCCATCCATGGAGATGTTGCCGCGACTGAACTCGCATAAAAAAATCCACCAAGCGAGACAAACTTCCCAAGACGTTGCGCTGCGTCAGCCAAGCGACAGGCACCAACCCCAAGCAAGTGCACCGACCTCAAGCAAGTGCACCGACAACGCTATCGTGACACAGCCCAAGCATTGCTATCATGTACTGCCTTCACGCTGAAGCATCCAATCACCGTATTTCCGGGCCAACATGCAATCTGTCGTTATCGATGAAGCCTACGAGTTTGTCCCTCCCTACCGCGGAACTTGGTGGGCTCGCAGTCTGCAACTGATCATGCCTCGATGGTTGCGCAAAAGCTACGGAATCGAATCCATTGAATGCCAAGGTCTGGAACACATTCAGGAATCGCTCAAAGCTGGTCATGGGATTCTGTTGGCTCCGAACCACTGCCGTCCAGCGGATCCCTCAGTGATCAATGAAATCTGCCATCGCGTTGGACTCGCCCCGCACACGATGGCCAGTTGGCACCTATTCAAACAAAGCTGGCTACAACGATTCATACTACGTCGCATGGGAGCGTTCAGTGTCTACCGAGAAGGAATGGATCGTCAGGCACTGCAGGCAGGAATCGACATTCTTACCGAAGCCCGACGGCCTCTTGTCATTTTCCCCGAGGGCGTGATCACTCGAACCAATGATCGACTTCTCGCATTAATGGATGGAGTTTCGTTTATCGCACGCTCGGCAGCCAAGAAGCGTGCTACCCTGAATCCGCCAGGCAAAGTCGTGGTCCATGCTGTGGGCATCCGGTATCACTTTCACGGAGACATCGACGAAGCGATTCACCAGACTCTGGATGACATCGAAAAAGCGCTGTCATGGCGTCCTCGACGTGATCCTGATCGCACACAGCGTATCTATCGTGTTGGCGAAGCACTCTTGTGGCTGAAAGAGATCGAATACATCGGAGCACCACAAACGGGTTCCATTCCCGAACGAGTGGAAAATTTAATCAATCAGATCCTCACTCCCATCGAGAAAGAATGGCTCAATGGAAAAAATGAGGGGACGATCGTCAACCGAGTCAAACAACTTCGCAGTGAAATCCTCCGAGACATGATCACCGAGGACTTGCCAGAGGAGGAGCGAGAACGACGATGGAATCAACTGGCCGATATGTACATCGCCCAACAACTCGGGCACTACCCACCGACCTACGTAAAATCAGATCCAAGCAAGGAACGACAATTAGAAACGGTCGAAAAATTCGAAGAAGACCTGACAGACATAAGCCGGATCCACCACCCAATGTCGGCAACAGTCCAAATTGGTCCAGCCATTCCCGTTGCAACCAAAAGAGATAGAAAAGCTACAGAGGATCCCGTCATGGCGGCGATTGAACGTCAACTGCACCAATTGCTGGAGCTGCCGTTCGCTTCGAATACCGACAACGATTCATCAGCCAATCCGAATCCAGAAGACTCATCGGCCAATCCGAGTGCAGGAGACAAGGCCTAACAAGACAAACTGAACCCGCGCAGGCTGATACATAAACGGCATGCGAATCATTCACTCCTTGTTGATTTCCAGCACTGGATTTGTAGCTGGGCACAGAAACTATAGTTCGAAACGGGGATGAGCACATGAATAAGCCACAGCGAACCTCCTGGGCAAAGAAGTTGTTTCGGGCAAGAACATCAAGCCCGTTCGTGCGATTCCAACTGCTTGTTCTCACTTCGATGTACATCGGCTATGCAGCATTGATGCTCTGCAGAAACACCTTGGTTGCGTGCAGCGTCCAGATCGTTCAGGATCCCACGCTGGGGATCGACAAGGAATCTTTTGGGCATTTGATGGCGTGGCACTCTGCCGGCGCGATTTTGGGAAAATTAGTCACGGGTCCCGGCGCTGACCTGCTGGGAGGTCGGCGAATGTTCCTTGTGGCACTTTCGCTGACCGCGATCGCAAACGTGGGCTTTGCATTCAGCTCATCTTTCTTCCTGTTCGCTGCTTTCAATTTTTTCGGGCAAGCTGCGAAAGCAGGCGGCTGGCCTGCAATGGCACAGTTGGTGCGCTCTTGGTTTCCATCGACACGATATGGACAAGTTTGGAGCGTGATTGCCACAAGCTCGCGTGTTGGCACAATTGCAGCGGGGCTGCTGTTTGGCTACCTGCTGACACTGATGGACTGGAGAAGCGTGTTTCTGGTCTCGGCTGCATTAACCGCGTGCGTCATCACTGTTCTCTTTTTCACGATCAAAGAACAACCAGAGGATGCCGGTCTGCCATCACTGCTCGAGCATCAAAACGATACCCAGGAGGATAACGACAACGCACATGGTCTCGTGAAAGCTGAACACGCGTTAGATCACACAACGCTGTGGCAAGCGTGCGCGGCCTTTGCCACCAGCAGCCGCTTTTGGCTGATTGGCTTGAGCGTTGTATTTCTCACCGTCTGCATGGACTTCCTGAACTTCATCCCGCTGTATCTCTCAGAAGAACTCAATTTCAGCGATGGAAAGGCATCCGCAGCAGGTACCGCCTTCCCCATGGGCATGTTTGCTGCCCTACTCATCACAAGTTTTTATTATGACCGTCTATCGAAACTTCAATTGATCGGGGTCATTGGCTGCCAGTTGTTCTTCAGTTGCCTAGCTGTCTTGCTTCTTTGGCGTTTGGAAATTGTCCCTGAAGACATGCGGACCGTGGTCGCGATCACCACCATCTTTTTACTCGGGCTTGCAATTTCCCCGGCATACTACGTTCCCATGAGTGTTTTCTCGGTCGCTTTCGGTGGAAAACACGCGGGTTTTCTCGTCGCCATCATCGATATTTTCGGATACGGGGCAGCCCTGCTGTTCAACTACTTCGGCGGATCCATTGCTACAAATCATGGCTGGGCAGTTTTCCTCTCGGGGCTTCTGTCCGTGGCCTTGCTTGCAACGTTCTGCATGGTCAGTTTTTTGTTCCTCGATTGGCGAGCCACACGCCCCAAAACGGGGCTAGGCAACGAACTTACTTGAGTTTGGGAGAGTCAACGGCTCAGGGTCCGCCCCAAGAAATCCGCATCCAACCGGCTTCGCTGGCCCGATTGTCACCTGAAGCCCTTCATCTGAAACTGCCACAATCTGCATCAACCTGCTTCTGTCCATCCACCGACGGCCCCCTTATCAATCATTCCAATGCCCCACTTTTGCAATACTGATCTCCTGTCGGCTAGGCGAAACACCACGATCACGCTATCCTGCAACTCGATTTTGGGCGCAACTGCTTCCGCCAAATGCGTGGCAAGTTGCCCTTGAGCAGATTGTTTCATGGCAACAAGCTCCTGGGTGCCCTGCCGCGGCTCGGTTTCCCCTGCAAAAGAAGGAACACGGAACCAGCAAGGAATCGCTAACCCTTTTGCAGACACAATTCATACAGGAACTGGGAACATGTTTCGCTGCCACTTCTGCCAACAGATAACGCCACCTAAAACCACACGTCATAGCGTCGTGATCGAAGTTCGCGAAAAGCGTTACTCGAGCCAAAAGCGAGAGTTCAAACGTGGTGGTGGTGGGCGTAATTTCCGCGATCGCGACGAGCCTACTCCAGATCGTGGTGGTCAAGGTGTTGAGATCATGCGGGAAGTTTCAGCATGCCCCGCATGCGCAGCCAAGCAACACGACGTCAAACGCGTCGAGCTCGAAACAGCCTCCCCCGCTCCAGAAGTCACTGAGACCGAGAATACTGAAGAGCAGAGCTGAACACTCTCTTGGATGGTTTGACATGCCGCGGCTGCTCTGTAGCCAGCCGCGAATCGTAAAATTCAGATAAGCTCAACGCATAAAATCGCTTGGCAATCAGAGCGGAGCCTTGAATCGCAGCAATCGGGCAGCGATTCGAACGCTCCGTTTTTTCATGCACCGGCAATCGGTGCCAGCGAACGCAACCCTTGTTCAAAAACCCCAGCTAGCTCGAAGGTTTCAGCTAGCTCGAAGACCCTGTACCGTGAGTGCTATTGAAGCCCCAACTTGCTTAGTCAGATATCGACACAGGCCAAGATTCAGACGTCTACATTAGCGAAAAAATGCTCAATGCGAGTACGAATTTCGTCTCTAACTTCACGAAACACCTGCGTCTTCTCTTCCTCGCTACCCTTGGCATCGGCGGGATCGAAAAATGGCCAGTGAAGCGTCTCGCCAACATGGGGCAGCGTCGGGCAGTTTTCCTTCGCACCGTCACAGACGGTGACAACCAGGTCAATCGGTTGGTCTACGAATTGATCAACATGCTTGCTGGTGGCGTTACCGAGATCCAGACCGAGTTCCTTCATCACTTCAATTGCAAGCGGGTGGACGTACCCGGCTGGCTTAGAACCGGCAGACTCAGCACTCCAATCGCCTTCGCCCAAATGATTCCAAAGAAATTCGGCCATCTGCGAGCGGCAGGAGTTTCCAGTACAAAGAATGAGAACGCGTTTGGTCATCGACGAATCACCTTTTGGATCAGCAACCAGGGATTTAGTACAGCCTTTGCATGATGCGGCTACCACGGATTTATACCAATACAACCTCGCCTCGGACACGAGGCATGTTCAGTTCCCGCTGAAAACTGGTTTCGGTCTACAATGGTCGGCTTCAATCGTTTTCTGCTCACAAGAAAGGTCCGTCCCTTGAAATGCTTCATCGCAGTCATTTGGCTCTTGATCCCATTTTCTTTGGCACTCGCTGATCCTCCCACATCTGCGTCAAGCATTTCGCAGCGTCAAAACTGGATCAAGGATCAATTACCCCACTTGGTACAAACCTATCGGTGGTTGCATACGCATCCTGAGGTGTCATTCCAGGAGCAGGAAACGGCGAAGCACCTAGCCGACCAATGGCAGAAAAGCGGGTTCCATGTGTCAACTGGGATTGGCGGTCATGGCATCGTGGGGGTCATGAAGAACGGAACGGGACCAACCGTCATGCTGAGGTGTGATTTGGACGCCCTGCCAGTGATGGAACAGACGCAACTACCGTATGCTTCTGAGGTAAAAATCGAGTTACCTGGCGGCGCCACTACAGGTGTGATGCACGCTTGTGGGCACGACATCCACATGACAAACCTGATTGCAAGTGCCCAGTATTTGGCTGAACATCGCGACCAATGGTCAGGTACTCTCATGGTCATTGGACAGCCGGCAGAAGAACGCGGCGCGGGTGCCAAGGCGATGCTGACGGACGGTTTATTCAAACGCTTTCCCAAACCTGACTTTGCTGTAGCACTGCATGTCAGTGGTGACAAACCGGCAGGGGAGGTGGGTGTTTTACCTGGTTACGCGTTGGCCAATGTCGACAGTGTTGACATCCGCATGAAGGGCCGCGGAGGCCATGGCTCGGCACCTCACACGACGATCGACCCAATCGTGCAAGCAGCGCAACTGGTGATGTCACTTCAAACGATTGTGAGCCGCGAAATCAAACCTATCGAACCTGCTGTGGTGACCGTCGGCTCGATTCATGGGGGCACCAAACACAACATCATCGGCAACGAGTGTGACTTGCAATTGACTGTGAGAAGCTACAGCGAGTCGGTCCGCCAGAAAGTCCTCAGTGCGATACAACGCAAAGCCAAAGCAGTGGCAATCAGCTTTGATGCTCTACCACCAGAGATCACGATCAGCGAAGGCACCCCGTCACTCCGCAACGACGATGACCTGACGGCACGTCTTAAAAAAGTGTTTGAGTCCACTCTTGGAACAGACAAGGTTTCAGTCGATGAACCTTCGATGGGCGGCGAGGACTTCAGCCGCTATGGTCGCGAGGGTGTGCCGATCCTGATGTACCGCTTGGGCAGCGTGAACCAATCACGCCTTGATCGCTTCAAAGCACTTGGTGTTCCAGCACCATCCTTGCATAGCAGCCAGTACTATCCCGACGTCGAGCCCACCCTCACTACTGGAATTCTTACGATGACTGGCGCCGCATTGGAACTGCTAAAAAAAGACCAACAGTAGTCCCGACCAGTTGTAATCCAACAACAGGAATCGTAGAGGGCGGGAAATCATCCCCCCGCCTGTCAGATTGATTCGAGGACACTTCGCACATCCATCAAATGAACCTGACGTCCATGATCATGCGGACTATCGATTGCGACCTTCGTGCCATCGTCGCTGGAACGAGGGTGAGTATCACATCGCCACTCTCCTCGATAAGCCTTGGGGGAAGGAAAGTGACCAAGATCAAAACGTCGACCACTCGGCACGTGATACAAAAACACCGTCTGGCGTGAAGTCTTTCGGTCAGGATACGTGTCGTTCAGAATCCAGTCCTGATAAGGATGTGGCAAGTAAGTATTGTGCCCATTGGTGGGCATTTTTTCGTGACCCACAGGTATGATTTCCCGTGTCTGATCTTTGAGAGTATAAAATCCCGACGCCGCCCCTTTGGGTCGCGTCCACATCGTAATTTCTTCGTCATTTTTCCAAATGAAATGCGAAGTGAAACCGCTGGGATCTAAAACAAATCGTTGAGATCCATCCAGATTGGCTGTGATCATGCGAGTAATGAAACCGTTGTTTGCGGTACCCCCAAAACTCAGTGTCTCTGGGTCAAACTCAGGTCGGTAACGGTGCAGCACGGTAAACCGCGTTCCAGATGGATTGATCAGCAGGTGATTGAAGTAATGCCATGCCCCTGCATAACGATCACCACCGGGCCAAGGAATCGCTGCGGCCTCGGCAAGCGACATGATCAAACGTTCCTCGCCGGTCGCGATGTTGATCCGCCAAATCCCTGACTTCGAGGGCGCACGCTCAGCGACGTGGGGATCTGCCAAACCGTCATAGCCGTAGCCGGGACGCAGATTGTCTATTCTTCGAAAGTCGGCAGACAAACCGTATTTTCCATCGGGTGAGATTGTGTAGATCGGACGTGACAGGGTGCGCACCTTTCCATCCGCAATGGAACGGATGCGACAAACAAACCGGTCGCCTTCACGATCATTCCAGAGAACCTGCTTACCCTGGTCGCCGACCCACTGCAGCATGCATCCCTGTTGCCACCCCCATGCCCGACTGGTTCCTAGCTGACACCACTCGTCTTCATTCTGCGTGTCGACATAGCCCACATTGATAGAATCTTCTCCGGTGGGTGGACGTCCCTCAAATGAGGTCTCATTTGCCAACACGTAACGCCCGCTCGGATCGAACTCACGCTTATCGTAATACCCGAACCAATGATTGGCAGGGCCTCGAGTGATTGCCCTGGTAGGAACGAACGTCTCCAGCGGACCGACAGTCGCTTCAGCAGCCATGGCCCTCTGATACCGTGCCACTGAGATGCCTGCCATCGCAGTGGCACAGGTCAGTCGAGTGAATTGGCGGCGAGATAATGACATCACAACACTCCTCGTTCAAAATCATCAAGCGGATCTGCCAACGAGCACGACGTCAAAGATCCGTGGCTTTTCAAGCCGAGCATGATATCACGCGCTGCAGCGTTGCCGAACCACATCTTTGCAAATTCGTACCCAGCGTTGGCACCCAGCCACGCCTGATGCACAACTGGCAATACGCCATGGCTGATGCAAAACAGGCTCACTGGCAGGGGTTTGATCCGGGGGTCAAAAAACGGCATCGGTCACTGCCATTGCAGCAACGGGACAACCTTGCCCTGTGGGCTGATTGGCAGACCCTCAGCAAGCTTCAGGCGTCCAGAAGGCCGCCCATGACGGCGGTGGCAGGGAATGCCGCGAGCACGCTGAATGGGCGACAGAGTCGACCGCTGGGTGATCAGCTAGCGTTGTTCTCGATACGTTGTCCAACTCATGAAAATCAACGCTGCACCTGCAACGATGAACACGACGTCCATCAGCGTATCCGCTGACCGTAATGGGGCCAAATCTTGCATGCCAAGGAGTCCCAACGCCATATCGGCGAGAAACAAGACGACGACGAGAATCGACGCCACAAGGCTGATAAGGCAAAGCGCCTTGGGCATTAACAACCTCGCCGATTGGACATGAAAGGAGGAGTAGTCACGGAAATAAACACGTTGTGCATCAAAGTATAGTTACTAATCACCGTATTTCCCAAGCCTACGTCTGGCGGCTAAATTAAGCGAATCAAGACGGTCGACCGAATGTACCGATAAAACCGGGAATTACGTGGTTCCACTCGCAGACTAACTGCAAATGTTAACTGATTCTAGCCCATGAATTGCCGGTAGGGGACAACTCTCATCTCAATAAAAATTTCTGATTCGCCCTGGGCATGGTGGCGTTCGCACATGTCCATCGCCCCTGAGTGGGCTTATTTCGACCATGCAGCGGTTGGTCCCCTATCAAAACCAGCTGAAGTGGCGATTGCCCATTTTGCCGCTCAAGCGGCTCAGCAGGGTGATACGGTTTGGCCTGAATGGGCCGCGAAAGTCGAACATCTGAGGAAACAGTTTGCCGGATTACTGAATTGCGATGGCAATGAGATCTGCCTGGTTCCTAATACAACCACTGGCATCAACCTCGTTGCTGAAGGGTGGCATTGGCAAAATGGGGACAGTGTGGTCCTCCCCGAGGGCGAATTTCCCAGCAATTTGTTCCCTTGGCAGAATCAAGCTTCCAAAGGCGTCGAAGTGCGGTTTGCCCCTCGGCACAACGGCGAAGTAACCGTTGAGTCACTGATGTCGCAGGTCGACGACACCACTCGCATGATCTCGCTCAGCTGGGTTGGCTACGCGACTGGATTTCGCATCGACATTGAAAATCTTGTGGATCAGGCCCACCGTCGCGGGGTTCTGGTATTCCTGGATGCAATTCAAGGGCTCGGAATTTATCCTCTTGACCTCGAAAAAACGCCAGTCGATTTCTTAGCAGCTGACGGACACAAGTGGTTGCTTGGCCCAGAGGGCGCTGGCGTTGCCATGATTGCAAAACGTCATTTGAACAAACTGCGTTGCCTGAACGTTGGTTGGGGCAGCGTGAAGAACTCTTTCAATTACGCTCAACCAACGCTTGAACTGAGGGATTCGGCAGCCCGTTTCGAGGCAGGATCAGCCAATATGATGGGGGCCACGGCCCTTTCTGCCAGCCTGCAGCTAATCCTCGACATCAGAGACGAATTGGGGCAAGACGCGATTTCGGACCGAATCTGCGACCTCGCGGTATCACTTGATCAGCAACTGAGTGCATCCGGTGCAGTAACCCGATTCCCAAGGGCGGCACAACACCGTAGCGGAATCGTCACCTTTGAGATTCCTGGACTCGAGCCCGCTGCAATCAGGAAAGAAGCGATGCGACAAAAGGTTGTGTTATCGTGCCGAGATGGCGGCGTCCGGGCCGCAATTCATGCCTACAATAATCAGGACGACCTTGACCGACTTGTTGAGGTCGTGCGTTCGATGAGCAGAGGCAAACAAACGAACTCTGCCACCCCAGCCGACTAATGCGAAACAGAATACGCCTGGTGCAAAGAGAAATCATCGTTGAACTGACCAGAGTTGCTAGTCACCGATCCCCCTTCCGAACCTGCCGCAACACCAACATCACTGACACACAAGCCTACTGATGCCCCATTCAAGAACTGCTGTCTACACGGGCTCATTTGACCCCGTCACACTCGGACAC
>Ga0315321_10001918_pt1 | contig 16126 bp, 11 predicted proteins | sample M180m21515metaG_FD_203464 | JGI IMG/M metagenome (GOLD analysis project Ga0315321, IMG submission 203464) | Ammonia-oxidizing marine archaeal communities from Monterey Bay, California, United States - M1 80m 21515 | ecosystem: Environmental > Aquatic > Marine > Intertidal zone | place: USA... | reverse complement strand
TAACCAACTAAGCCTACTTGTGTACCTGTTGGAATTGCATCTAGTACAACATCCCCTTCAACCCTCAATTCTTCACATTGAATCCCTGTTGTACCATCGTCAGCAACTGAGCCTTGGAGTAACCTAGGAACCTCTAAATTTTTATTAATAGTCAAGTTCCTATCATATCTAACGTCAAAAACGCTAATGGGATTAAGCCCTGAACTATCATACAATTCTAACTTCCATTGAGTTCCACTACCATTTGGGGTTGTACCTAGCGTTGAGCGTCTAGTGCCATTTCCTCTTAGCCCTACCCATGTCTGATATCCGTTACCCTTGGAACTAAAATGTACTGCTGATGCTAATGGTGACTGTTCAATCTTTAGGGGGTATTGATCTGAATCGTTAGTATTAGCTACTATACCCTTATCCGCATTTACAACACCCCCAAAAGTAGCCCCATTAGTAGTAGTATCCCCCAAATCAGTAACGCTTTGAAGGTCTTGACTTCCTCCACCACCACCTGTACCCTTCACCAAGTCACCGCTTGCGTTTTCTCCGTATGTGTAAGCTAGGGTGCCTGTTGGAACGTTTATAAATTCATAACCACCATTAAACCCATTGAATCTAAGCCCAGATGTATTAAAACTTATATTTGAGGTAGTATTTGATAATTCCAAATTTGTGCTAGTTACATATAATCCTCTACCTGTTGTTGTTTGTAAACTTAATCCTTCATTACCAAGTATCAAGGAGTCTTTGGCAACATTAGCGACTGAATGACTCAAATACAATTGAGTATTACCCATTAACATACTACCAAATTGATTAACACCATCCCCACTAAATAAGCTTAAACCACTATTTAAAAAATGTATTGTTGAATTCATTGTATTAGGGTCTATGCCATTGGTTAAATAGACCCCCCCTTGGTCTGTGCTAGGTCTAATCCATGAGTTATCAGGCATTGTAATTGCAGAGCCATTAGCCAAAGCACCGCTAACCTCAACACCATTCTTGAACTCCACCTCAGACTCTACACTTTGATTAGTTGCATTTAACTTATCCAACTTGTTTGCATCAAGAATATTGTTAGTCTGAGTTTGCGTACCTCCTGTATTTACGCTTGATAAATCGGTCACTGCATCACTTGTGATTGATACAGGAACTTCAATAAAAGACTCATAGCTTGAGCCCGACCACACTGAAAAAGTCGTATTATTACTCCCACCAACCTTATAAGCCTTAACCATTACTCTTACTCGCTGAGTTGCAGAGTGAGGCACGGAAGAAGGAAGGTTGCCTGTTAACTTAATTTGAGTTGGATTATTGGCTTGAATATCCAAAACACCACTATCAAGAGCAGAAAGCAAAACCGCATTTGAAACACCATCGGCATCTACAAGTTGAAACTCTGCCTCATACCTTTGATTACCATTATTGTTATCAACTTCTACGACTAACTGCATTTCATAGTCACCGCCTGCGACCTCACCTACAAAACCATATTCACCAGATATATAATACTTTGTAAAAGTAGCGTTTGTATTAGCTGCAAGCAAAACTTGTTGTTCAGCACTTGGAGTTGTTCCCTTGTCTGAGTCACTTAGTTGATACCAAGTGGTATTTACAGTGTCTAAGTCGGCAGTAAAGTAAACCTTTTGAGATATGCCTGCTGTTGTACCACTTGCACTAATGACAACCTCTTCGGCTTGGCTTTCAATGTTTACATTAGACCCTGCCACTAGAGATTTAAAAGGTAAATCAACCCCAACCTTAGGAAGTGCAAGCCCTACGCCCACCCCACTATTTGAACTTGTGTTATTCTCTCCATCGTCCGTAGGTGTAAACTCTACTACTTCATTTAAAGCGTTACGACCTAGAGCCTTAATGGGTGTTTCTTCTGCTAGCCCATTTAGTTTCACGCTTGCACCAAATACAGCAGGGCCATCTTGATTAGATAAACCATCAACTTGTAAGGATGCAGTTGTTAACTTTTCACTTACAAAAGTCTCATCAATTAAATGTATCTCATCAACTGCTGATTGGTCTGCTTGTAAGACCAAACCTTGCGTGTCAGTCGCATAAATAAAACCTTGTAGAGTTCCATTAGAATCATAATAACTATCAATAGCCTTATGACGAATAGGAGCGTTTGCATTTATTGGGGCTTGAGCATTTGTAATATTATTTAAGTTCGTAACGCCATTAAAATCAACCTCACTTTCTACACTTTGCGCATCTGTTTGCACCTTATCAAGCTTGTTTGCAATAGCTTCGCTCAAATCAGCTACATAAACACCGCCACCGCCTGCTGTCGTAATGCTTAGAGCGTTTGAAGTGATTGAGGAAATGATTAGGTTTGCTGTAAGTGGGTTTACTTGTGTCCCAAGTCCTTCAAGTGTAATAGAATCTGAGTTATCAGTGGTTACAAATTCAAGCCCGCCACCTCCTCCACCTTCGGAAGATGCACTAACGCCAAGCCTTGTATCTTGCAATGCTAAATCAGCATCTAATATCTCAATATCGTAAACAATACTTTCACTTAGCCAAACTTGAGCCTCTCCGACAATATCAAGAGGTACAGGGTTAGGGTTCACAACTCCATTTTTCTCTTGAAAAGTTGGTGCTTTATTTGTTGTACCTGTGTAATAAAACCTAAGGAAACCCCCCGAAAGAGGTAAAGTTGAGTTTTTATAATAGAATCTTGATTGAATCCATGGTGTTAGTTGTTGCATAGTTTTTCCTTATGTTTGTTATTCTTCACTATTGTTTCTAGCACAGCTAAGTCTAGCTCCAATAGGCTCATTAGGTGTATTTGTTACTTCTAGGGTTATAGTGTACATACCTCCACTTATTATTTCATTAGAGAATATATAAGACCCACCAGTAACTAAAGCACAAGATAAATCCGCTTTATATGGAAACACCCCCCTAAATTGCCTAATATATGGAAAGGTGGCTTGACCATTCTTTGTGCCCATATCTAATGATGTAGCAACATTTAGCCTAGTATTACCTAGTTGCTTATTATCTGAGTTACATTGATTATCCTCTACGATAGCATTATGGCCAATGTCGGCGTATCCACTAGCAAATAAAAATCTCCACTCTGATTGACTACTTGGAACCTCATCAACGTAACAATCATTACCAACAACAACCAATCCTTGAACTGATTCACTAGAGCCATTAAAAATAAAGAATAAAGTTTGCTCAAAAGAGACTGGTGTATTTGTGTCAATAGCACCAATGTAATTGTTATTTACTTTTGTAAATGAACCGCCATTTATTGAAACTAAGCTTTGTATTTGAGTAGCACCGATGCGCACCATATCAGTAATTCTATTATCACAAATAGAATTTGACTTTGATCCTGTTGATACCTCTAACCTACCTCCACTTACGTTATTATCGTCAAACACAACGCTTTCAATTGTTGCCTTAGTCGCAACACTTCCAAGCTGTGTAGAACCAACCCAATTAGATGCGCCTATTTCACAATCCTTAACGCTTATATTCTCTCCTAATAGGACTAGATCTTGAGATGAGTCACTAAAAGCCACCTTACAATTATTCAAGCTGATATTACACGTTGAATCTGTTTCAACACCCTCAATTGTAGAATCCAAGATACTTATACTTGAATCGGTAAAAGTCAAGGCGGGAACGGAAGCACCATTCACCTCAACAAAAAGATTCTTAATAGTCACATTGTCGGTATTTGCAGGTATAACCACCGAAGCACCAACTTGAACCTTACCGCCTCCAAAGTCAACCGTTCCATTCTCAGAGGAGACAATAGCATTCTTTATCCCTTCCTCATTCACCGCATTCGTACTAAACTTTGAAACCCCAAACCAAGCACCTAGAACCTTCTCATTTAAATAGCTCGGTGCTTTACTTCCATCGGCAAAGATACGGTATTGGCCAGCGTCAACTAACCCAATGTTTACCCCTGCGTCAAAGTTTAGAAGTGTTCCGAACTTAACTTGATTCACAAAGTATTCTTGATTGTCTATAAGTGGAGACAACGTATATTCAACAGGTCTATCCCATATCAAGTTCTTACTCGTGAGAGCTGTTCTAAGCGTTGAAAGTTGTACATCTGAACACGTGGTATCAAAGAACCATTTAGCAAACCCTACAAAGTTAAAAACGTAGTTCGCAAAGTCATCGCTAACAGCTCTAAAGTTATTATAAGCCCCTTCTGTACTTGTGCAAGCATTCACAGTTAAAACAGCGATTTCGTTATTAATGAAACCACTATCAACTAAATGCACTCTGTCAAGTATAAGCATAGGTGCTACAGTACCTACAAGCTTATAACCTCTTACTATTTGGTGAACACCTTCACTATTAGCCGAAGCACTAAACGCTGTGAAGTCATCCGTTGTATTATCACCTACTGCACCCCACCAAGCAGGGTATAATTTAAAATTCAAGTCACCTTCAAACTGTACGTAGTGGTCTGAATCCGTACCAACAGCAATTTCCTCACTCACTTGCATAACATTCACATTACAAAGGTTAAACCTAAGCACAGAGGTCACAACAGGTGTGAGCCTATCAAATGAAAAGCCTGCATTTACTTGAACATCACAAGCTTGGACGCTCACAGTTCCATCTATTTCAATCTTGCCACTTACAAGCTCCAAGGTCTCACCCTTAGACACCGCCCACGCTGTAGCCTGAGAAATACGGCTACTCATGTTAACGCCACGGTTAGGAGTTGCCCCATAGTATGAGCTTAGTACATTTCCTTGATATATTCTAGCATTGCGACCTATTGCCACGCTTGCAGAAAGTGCAAAAATCATCCCTAAGTCAGTCGGAGCCGTAGACGATTCAATCCATCTAAACCAACCGCCACCGTTATCAATATTATCTGTGTAATAGTTGAAACAAAAAACGTAATCATAAGAGTTTGGTGTGAGGTTTGCCATAGCCTCAACCGATTCCACATAGACAAACCTAGAGTTGTCAAGGGCGCTCGTATCTAAAGAACCTGGCACATTAGGCATCATGTAGGCAAGTTCATACTCAGGAACCACCCCATCGGGGTTTGTCCTACGCTCTACCTTTATTGCATAGTTACCTGCTCCGTAAAAAACACCGCTTACAGGTACGAATCCTCCTATATCCAACTCTAGTGAGCTGTCTAACTGTGTTATTCCGTCAGGGTCGGCATAGATAGCCTTTTCAATGGTTGTTCCTGTCTCAAGGTAGGTAACCCTACCTTGAGACATTGGAGTTCCATCATTTTCTAAATATTGCGCTCTTTGTGCGACTGCTAGATTTAAACTCATTAGTTACCTTTCCCCTCGTTCACCATGTTTTGACCTATTGCACCTAATGGGTTCTCTGTCACCTTATTGCTTTCTTGCTCACCGCTAAACATTCCACGGCCACCTGACCTAACAACTTTAGGCTGTAAAAAACTACCAAAAGTTTTACCAACAGAGGCAATATAGGGGTTTTCTCCTGCTTGTTCTAAAATAGATGGTGTTTGTTGACTCGTTGGAGTTGCACCGCTAACCATTGAGGCCATACCCTCAAAATCTTTAGGAATTGTTTTATTAGGGTTTAATTTATTATACCCCCACGTACCTATCTTATCAAGAAGTCCGCTTTTACTCCAATTAGGAGTCCAACCACCGCCCCCTCGTTTATCTTGTGCGCTTTGCATAGCAAATTTTGCGAATACAGCGTGTTTACCAATGTTTTCACCGGTTAGGTTTTGAATCATTCTAGCCAACGCTTTAGAGTTTCTATCTTCATTTCTCATCATGCCTTGAACCATAGAAGCGCCACGAGTAGCAAATTCTGAGTTTTCACCATCTGCTATATTCTTCCCTAGCCTACGATCAATAAAGTCCTCAGCAGTCCAATACTTACCGTAGTCTTTTTTAGCTTGGTTGTAAGCACTTAAAGCCTCTTCACCACCATTTTGTTTAATTTGCTCACCAACTAAATCACGACTTTCTTTTATCATTTTATTAACTGCCATGTCCGCTTCGGAATTCATAACTCCATTACGCCCTGCGCCTGCAACTTTCGTAAGTTGTGACAGATTCTTTTCAACACTTCTCAAATAGTCACCTGTGACAAAGTCACCCAGTCCATTAATCATTTGGTCAGCGTCTGCAAACTCTTGATAAAACGCACCAATTACAGGAGCTCGCTTTGTAGAACTAACTAACTCGCCGTTTTCACGAACTAAACCGCCATGGTCTTCAAGTAATTTCGCCCAATTTTCTTTCATTTTAGCAGTAGATATAGCACCATTTAAAAGACTACCATCAGGGTTTGAGCCACTTAAATATTGGCGTTCAATATCACCCATTGTTGAGCCAACTTGTTGTCTAGCTTGTTGAATAGCATCTTTACCACGGACAAACATTTGACCTACTAAATCGTAAGGAGTTGGAGCTTGCAAATTACTTGATGCCGTTTGTGCTTGCATCATGTAATTATTAAGAGCTCTTTTACCTTCATCATCAATATTTGCAAATTCCTTCCTAGCATAAGTCGGCAAACTTTCCGCTTGACTCTTTGAGAATCCTGTTCCTTTTTGAACATCTAATAGAATTCTATCTCTGTGTTTTTCGGGTGATGCCACATTCATATTAGCAACATCATCTAAAACCTCATCTTTTCCTTGACCGCTATAATCAATAGCAATGTCATCCGATACATTTTCTTCGTTCCTAAGAACTGTTGGCATTTCTTCAAGCTCTTTCTTACTTGCTTTTTTATCAGCATATTTACCAAAAGCACCGCCTGCCACACCTCCAATTGCCGACTGTAATAATCCTGTCCCTAGGTTATTTCCTGTTTCTATACCTTGTTCTTCTTTTTGGTACTCATCCAATCCGTATTCACCTAGACCCGCTACAACCCCCTCTTTAACGCCTTGCATCAATTTAGAAGAATTAGCTAAAGCTGTCCCACCTAGTTTAGCTACACCTGTTGGGGTATAAGAAAAGGCGTCATTTGCCATGTTACCTAGAAAACCTGTATATGGGTTTTCATCCTCACTAACAGGATTCGCCATTCTATCTAGTGGGTCTTCACCTGAAAAAACAGAGCTTAACCCTGCTAAAGACCTAAAGGGTAACGTAACAACATCAGCTACATTAGAGGCAATAGGGAAACTCGCACCTTCATAACTCGCTCTTGCACTTCTAGGTTGACCTGCTACACGCTCATAAGCTTCCTCATAAGAAATACCCTCTTTTTGTGAGATAGCTTGAGCTAACTCTTGTGGGTTATCTAAATTATACTCTAATTCAGGAGGGGTGTATTCTTTTTGAGGCTCAACACTCTCCTCTACCTTTGGCTTTAACTTACCACTAGCAATGGCGCTATTAATACTAGCTTTCATTTGTTCGGGGCTCGTCCCATCAGGAAACTCAAGTTCACCAAAACCTTTAATATTAACTTTCATCATCACCTACTTTTCTCAAAATACAATTGCGTGAAGCTTCAAACAGTGTACTAGAATTATAAAAACTTTGCTTGCAAGGAGTAGCAAAAGAACCTACAAAATTAATTGTAGGCTTTACCAATGCAATCACTATTAAAAGTGTAGCACCTATTGCAAATTCTGAAATATCATCAATCAAGAGAAAGTACCTGTTGCGGGATCAAAATTAAGAATCTTCTCAGGTTCTTTTTTAGAGGATTCCTTTTTCTTGATAGGTTTATCAGAATTACCATCTAAAATACTCTGAGCTCTATCCATTCTATTTTTACCCATCCCATTAATTAGACCAAGTAACTTGTCCTTATCTTTTTCACCTGCACCAACAACTGAGAAAAGAACTTTACTCAATCTATTTTCTCCACCTTGTAGATAACCTTCTACCTCTGTATCTGCTACATTCATACCAGGCTCAATTGTATTAGCTAACAACTTAACCATTGCATAAATATTATTCAGTTCGTAAGCTGTTTTCGCATCTTCCATGTAGCCTTTATAAACATCAGGATGCGACAGCTTTTGATCTGATAGTGCTTTGCGTACTCTTTCGTTAGACCTAGCCTTAGATTCTTCTTTAAACTTTTTAGATTTCATAGCTTGGTCTTGCTGTGCAAAGTTCAAATCTTGTGCGTCTTTCTTGTCCTTTTTATCTCTATCTGCAAGCGCATGTTCAGCTTCAAGTTCAGTCATGTCAGCGTCAGCCATCAACTTACGAACCATAGCATTTGATACTTTTTCAGCACTTCTTTCCTTGATACCGCCTGAAACAGCCTTCTTCCACTCGTCTAATTTTTGGAAGTTATGACTTGAAGAATCAGAATAACGACTAAGAGTAGCCATGGCATCTTTTTGTTTTCTCCATTCATCCATATAACGCTGTCTGAATTCAGACTTAACTTCTTTTGTCTTATCACCTTCAAAATTAAAGTATTCATCAAGAATATTAAGAGCGTTTTCTTTTGCCGAGGTTTGGTCACGAACAGCCTGCTCAATCAATGGTAGCTCTCTACCTTTTTTCTGTGATTGTGCCAATCTATCCCGACCTAGTTGATTCTTTCCAAATGGGTCAGCTTTAGCCTCTGCAGATTCAATTTGCATTTGAGCCTTTAATTCACTTGTTAGCTTGTCATATAAAGGAATATTTTGAGTATCTAAAGCCTTAGTTTGAGCCTTTCTAATGCCTTGAAGTTTAGCACTTCCAGCTTGTCCATCCATGATAGCTTCAGCTTTTGCACTCCCTAAAGCGTTCAGCTTTTCCCTATCCTCAAAGTCCATGCGTTTCTTTTTAGTGTTTGACAAGAAGTCTCTATAATTACCGCTTCTTGCTCTGTTGTTACTTACTAGCTCGGGCTTTTGAATGGTTCCGAGTGAGCCTAATTGAAAAGCCATTAAGAGCCTATAACCTTGTTTGCATTAAAATTATCATAACTTCTATTATAAGGATTTGACACGCCACTAGGTTTTGGAGCTCCACCACTACCAAACATTCCGCTTGAATAGGCATCCATTCCTAGTTCTAGCGCATCGTCACCAACTTGACCGATATTGTCAGCCATTCCTTTGTAGTAGTTTGCGTCATTAGTGTGAATCGCCCCCTCTAATTGTCCTTGTCCTTGTGCTGTTTGCATTCCTAGATTTGCTTGTCCACCTTGAGCACCAAACATATTGTCACGAGCTTGACCACTTTGTTTTAGAAGGTTTCCGTAACCTTGCATCTCAAGAGCATCATTTTCACGCTCTGTTTTAAAGCGGTTAAGGAAGTCATTATATCCAAACTTACGCTCACCTACTGCTAAATCAGTGGCTCTGTCTCTAAATTGCCCTGCAATCTGTTGGCTTCTATCTTGTAGAGCTTTGGCTGTTGCACCACTACCCGAGAACATACCACCTTGAGCGGCCGCACTTTGTTCAATAGCCTTTGCAGATTGGTCTTGTACATAGTCTTGATAAGGGTCTAGATGCTTATCTATATCCAATTCACTATTAAATTGATCCATTTGAGGTAATTCTCTAGTCTGAGCCTCACGCCACTGAGCTAAATCACCACCGTAGTTTTGAGCGTCTTGGCCGTAAGCGTCTATTTGTCCACCGTAGAACTCGTTACCGATTGCTTGGGCATCTTCTAACCCTTGTTGCTGTGCTCTAATCGCTTTACGATTCTCATCTCTTATAGTGTCACCCATAATAAGATTAGCACCACTTGAAAAAATACCCATAATTAACTCCTTATACCTTAAATATACTACTTCTTAGTACTTAATGCACCTTGAAGTATATCACCCGCATCAGCGGTGTAATTAAAACTTAAACCATCCACTAAGATATACTCTTTATGAATGAGTCCACTTGTCAAAACTTGGAGTATTCCCTTATAAGCCTTAGGCATTTTCAAGGTGTACTCCTGAGAATTATCAAACTCTACAAACACATTAGCACTCCAAGGAGTCCAAGAGCAAGTACTTTTAGCTTCCTTGGTTGGTGCTGTTCTAATCCACTTACCCGCTAGTATTGCTGTTATATCTGAGAATGCTTGGTTCCATCCTTGAGTCATTAAATGCTCTTTGTCGTCAATCTTTTTATTAAACTCATCAACGTGCTCAAGCATTGAATGACTAGGGAAAGTATAGAACTTAGCCATTAAGGTAACCTACTTACTTCATAACGTGTATAAGGTTGCCCCGCTTGAAACTGCATATCTTCTGTGATTGTAACCCTAAAGGAGAATGCACGACTAGCACCAAGACCAATCCATTTAAGAATCCCCGAGTAATGACCTGTTTGTTGTAGTGAGGCGGGTATTAATGAACCAAACGTATTGCCCCCATCATAAGACACCTCTAGTTGAGCCTTAGGGTCTGAACTTAGACCGTTTAATGGTGCTTGACCTTGTAGAATATCCCATGTAAACTCGTGACAAATAAAGGTTTGCAGATTCGTAAACATAACAGGCCCCATGTAACGCCTAAGTAAAGGTTTACGTTTATCGGGTGTTGTTGGGTCGTAGTCAGTGTAGGTGTCATTCCTAAGTTCCATAAGTGCAGGCCACAAAAGATTCCCCACAACTATTTTACCCCACGCAAAAGCAGAAAACAAAGGTTGCCACGCTTGGATTTCACCTGTTAAAGGTTCTCGTGAAGCACTTCTATGCCATTGGCCTGTCAAAGTGTTGTAGGTGTGTGTTTCTCCATGTGAAAACTCCGTGCTACCTTCAAACTGAAAGTTACCGCTTGGTATAGTAACGCAATAGAATTGATTCCCCCCATCTTGATAGCTAAAACCATAGGCCGAGCCTGCTAGGTCTGCAAGCCTTTCTAGTGCGTCCTCTACTCCATGGTCTGAGATACGAGAGGAGCCATTCCCTGCACCTTGGAATATCATATTCCTACCGCTTGCATTAGAGCCAAGCCAAAAGATATTATTCCCAATTGTCGCTACAGTATCAGGAGCACCAACTCCAATGTAAGTACCCGAGCCACTTGTATAAGCTAAAGGCTGGTCAGGGTCTGCGGTTGTTGTGAATATTTGATAGGTTCTTGTTCCGAACGCCCACAAATCACCTTGTCTAGCATCAATAGCCGTGATAGGATCACTTGATAAATCAGCAGGGGTGTAGGAAAGGCCATCCCACGTTTTAGCGTCTGCTAGTTCTGAATACCAAATAAGGTTTGATTTTATCGCATCCCCTAAGTCATCATTTGCAACTATTGAGGAGTCTCCTGTGATAGCATACAAGCGACCTAGTAAGAACTTAACTTGCAAAGGCTCTGTGAATGGCAAACTAGATGTAATATCCTCTACAACATCCGTGAAGATGTCTACAGTGTACATTGATTGACCTGTAGCCACAACAACACTAAACCCATTGTCAGCAATTGACACACGCTTAGTATCTAGTCCAATATCGTAAAGAGATACATTAACTAAATCCCCTGTTAATTCATCCTTGTAGGTGTAGCCAAGTTTTGAGCCGTAAACCCAGTAAAGATTACCGCCTGCATAAGGGCTAGACCCTGTGAGATGCAAACCACGACAAGAAGCCTCGGAAGTCTCAACTATTGTTTCAAGGTCAGAGAGTAAGGCCGTGCCAGGTGTTCCGATTAATAACTCACCATACTTAGCCTTACCCTCTCCACTTTGTAGAAAGCAGTTTATAGCCTCTCTTGAGGCCATTGAGTTACCTTGTAGTTTATAATTGGGGCCAATCCAAGGAGCCATTTGGGGCTGTTGCATTAAATCCCCCCATTTGAAGATACTACCGCGTCAGAAGTAACGTCATACCTATTACGGCCAGTGTTCACCTTGAGTTTAGGAACAGGCGCACCTGTAACATCTTTAATACGCATTAAAGCACTTGAGAACTTAGCGTTTAAACTCATAGACTTCTCAGCAAGGCCGTAAGAGTCTGCTATTAACTCAGCAAGGCCATAGAGCAATGCCACATACATACCACTTGGTAAATCAACCGTGTCGTCTAGTGCGTAAGTCTTAACCTCTCCATTGACCGCTAATCGTACCTCATACCCTGCTAGAGTTGGGTTAGCAAATACAAGCTCATCAAATGGGTCACGTGTTCGGTTGTACATGAATTGTGAAGGTATATTTGTTATTGAATCGTTTCGAGTCATACGGTAATAATCTTCGGGTGATATTTGTCTAAGGGGAACCCACACGCTACTAACGTTCACTTGACCTTGTAAAATTTGTATAATCTCTTGGTTAACAATAATGTCGGGCTGTGGATTAGTTGGTATAGGGTCAGCAAACCCAACGCTGTAACGCTCTTTACTGTTTATACTTGTGAATGTGTACTCAGTAACACAAGGAGACCAGAGGCGTTGTAGTCTAAGTTGTGGGATTAGGTGAAGGTTTAGGTATCTAAGACCCACAGCAGTATCTTCATTTGTAACCGCTTGGCCTAGCCCCCTAATACCGCTTGTCTGAAAGGCATCTGTTATCAAAGCCCTTGCTGTAGGATTAGCCATTATTTACCCTTCTTAACTTTCCAACCGTGGGATAGTAGATTCTCTATTTCCCTAGAACCTTCCATTAATTTCATACTGTGCTTTTTACATCTTGATACAATTGTCACAAGTCCAAGCTCCCGAGCTTTTGGTTTAGCTTTTGGCTTTGGTGTTTCTAAGTCTAATTCTGTCATAAATACCCCTTGATATTGAAAAAGGGTAGAGCCTAAACCCTACCCTCTTAAATGTAACCCTAAAACCTATGCTTTAGGTACGAAAATAACTACTGAATACTCAGGACGTTGAGAAATTGCTTTACCCCAAACATCAAAACGGGTAGTTTGGTTATCGTCTCCAATTGCGTATTGAGTCGTAACACGGATAGACATACCCTCGTAGTCAGCACGTTGAGCGTTTGCACCCTCTAGGTCTGTTCTAAGTGGTAAGCATACCGCAGTAAATGCCATTTCGTTATACATAAGTACACGATCAAACACTGTTGCGTTGTTGTCTACTGTGCTTGCACCAAGGATAGTTACTACATCACCCGCTTCTGGAAGCTTAACAATGTTTTGGCGCGCTCCATTGTCATCTTCACCATAAATCTTAGCTGAATCGTCAATAGTGATAGCAACATTACCACCCGCTGCAAGAACAGTGAATGACTCTTTAGCTGTGAATGTGTAGTCTGTTCCGATACTCTCACGAGTTTCAGGGTTTACACGTGCATTGTTAACAAATGTTAAAATAGTTCCCGCAGGAAAGATTTTGTTACCCGCTTGAGCACCAAATGTAACGGTTACAGTATTCGCACCACCATCAGTAACATTTGAAGTAACAGAAGCAGAGCCCGCAATAGCAGGGATAGAGATTGCAGGAAGCATGTTGTACGAGTGCATAGATGCGCCCGCATACTCATTGATATAACCTTTTTTAACGATAGCTTCGTTAGTTGTTGGTGTAAACAATGTCGCGTTTTGACCAGACAATTGAGCTCTTGCAAAAGGTGGGATTAACATTGTTCTGTTAGCCATTGGACAAGTCAATGAGTCAAGTGTAGCCTGAGCATTAAGAACATCGTCTACGCTGATTGTAGCTGTAGGAGTACCAACAGCAATAAACCCATTCTGAACACCTACAAGAGACTCACGAACCATCTTACGCTCTAAGTCATTGGATAGTTGCATACCTTGAGGATCACCATAGCGTGACTTCTCATTAGTAAGCTCTAATTGTAGTTGCATTGTGTCAAACTCATGAGCCACTTTTAAACGGCTGTATGTGTTGTCCATTGGGAAAGTAATTGGGTCTTCCACAAAGTCGTTGATAGTAATTGGATTACCATCAGCATCAACCGTAAGGTCTGCACCATTCGTAGACTTAACACGAGCAGGACGATTGATTGCAATTGCTGTGCCTGTCTTGTAACCGTTTGAAGCTTCTGAGCCGAATTGGTCTTTAAGTTGGTTGTCAATTGTACGCGGGAATACTGATTCGTTGTGCATGACTGCTAGAGCGTTCTTAGCAAGCATGGAGTTAATTGCGATAAAATCTGCCATATTTTCCTTTTGGCTTGGGCTACCTTCTTAGAGTGCCTACTTCAAGCCTATGTTTTATGAAGTCATTCATACCTAATTGAGAGGGGTGTTTGACTCGGGGTTTATTTTGTTGTTGCGGTGTCAAGCTAGTGCTTGGCGTTGCTTGTACAGGAGCCTTTACGGGCTCTTGCGGTGTCTCTACGCTAGGTTGCACCACGGGGCTACCTTGCTGTTGTAAGCCGAAAAGAATCATTGCCGAGTTCATCGGTGAAGCGGTTGAAAGTTGTCTGATTGCATCTTCATCTTTTGAAAGATTATAAGCAACCTCAACCCCCTTGCGCCCCATGCCTCTAATTGATTCAGCAATTTCTCTAGGTATCTTGTTCTCTAGTCCATTTACTGATTTATCATAGTCAGGATGCGATTCTTGAAAGGCTTGAACATCAGCTTTCCAATTGTCATCATGAACTTTTCCGATTTCAGCTTGAAGCTCTTTGGCTTCTCGCTTCATTGCGGACTCTTCATAGCGTTGTTCTGCTACCTTGGCAACTCTATCGTCAAAACTCATAGAATCTAAATCTTGTTCACCCTTTGCTTTTTCAAAATCAGCATAACGCTTTTTAAGTTCATTTAACTCAGCTTCTGCTTTGTCTGCTCTGCGAGCTTCCTTAGCTTTTTCCTTGTTAAGCTTACCTATCTTGCGTCCAACCTTTGATCCATCTTCTCGTCTTTCTTCCTTGCTTTTTATTTCGGGAGTCTCAGGAGCTACCTCTTCTTCCGTACTTTTTGCTTCATCTTCTTTAATGATGGGGTCAGGAGTACCCACAGCCAGCCCTTCTGTATTTCCCACATCTTCGGCAGTTAAAGACGTTTCGGTTTTAACCTCAGCAACTGGAGCTTCGGGAGCTACCTCGTTACTACCTGTTACTGTAATTAAATCTTTAATATCAGACATTTAAGCCCCTATCCCACGAGTAAAAAATAAATACACGGCACTCTCGTGTTAGCACCGTGTATCTTAAATATATATTAATTAATCTTGTAAATACTGCGGAATCCTTGCAGTTTGTTCAATTCCCTCTGTAATTACATCACTTTTAACGCTTTGAATAGCCTCTTGCTTCTGCTTGATAAGGTCAGCCGTGAAGTCATCAACTTGTCTCTGCTCGTCTGCTGTGAGCTTTGCCGATAGCCTTTGGTTTTCAGAACCTTGCTTAATAAGCTCCACTTCTTTCTTATTAGAGTTCTGCATTTGCCTATCAACAATTTTAGTTTGAGCTGAGATGTTAGCTTTTTCAAGTTCAACTTTTGCTATCACCTCTTGACTCTCAACCTTAGCTTGTAGTTGGGTAATCATACCTTTAAGAGCCTCAATATTTTGTGTCTTCTGTGCTAGTGCTTGCTCTGCTTCTTGCATCATTGCCATAGCCTCAGGAGGTAAATCACCTTCTTCCTCTTCTTGTAGCTCAGGCGGTAGAAGTTTCTCCATGCGTTTCTTAATGCGTTGCTTATCACTAAGCGGTTGAGCATCTGCCCAAATGTCCATAAGTCCAATTCCACGCTCTGGCCCTAGTGCTGTAACCATTGTTTCAAGTGCTTGGCTTGAAGCTTTGCGTTTCATTTCCATGTGTGGCCCTGCTCCGATTTCCACATCAAGCATCTGCACAATCTCAGGTGTCATTATCATGCCGAGATCAACATTTACCCTAGAGCTTTGTCCGTATTCATCAATTATAACTAGATTACGCATATCATTATAAACGATAGGCATCATTTGTAGGCCAACTCTAGCAAGCTGTGTGATTGAGCTCATTAGGTTATCAACATACATGGCTGTGGCTGTTTCTGCTTGCTCCATACGTGCAATGATTGACTTACCGCTTTCCATAGCAGTTTCAAGCCCACCTAGAGAGGCATCACTTATGCCATTAGTGCGACCTAGTAAGCTTTGTAACCAATCGGCTACACTTTGAAGACCCTGTGTTTGTGCTGTATTATCTAGGCGGTAAGGTGCGTTAATAGGTTGTTGAGTCGTAGGGTCAATTGTTCTACTTCTAAGGTAAGCGTGATTCTCTGAGTTTGCAGTCGCCCACTCTGAATACCCTTCAATCCCTTTTTCATCTACAACAAAAGGAGTTTTAGGAGCGTAAGCCACAAGC
>Ga0315321_10001916_pt1 | contig 16138 bp, 11 predicted proteins | sample M180m21515metaG_FD_203464 | JGI IMG/M metagenome (GOLD analysis project Ga0315321, IMG submission 203464) | Ammonia-oxidizing marine archaeal communities from Monterey Bay, California, United States - M1 80m 21515 | ecosystem: Environmental > Aquatic > Marine > Intertidal zone | place: USA... | reverse complement strand
GAATGAGAAGGCGAACAAACTGAAGCCGTTCATCGAGGTCATCCCCATCCAATTGCCTTTCGATGATACGGCTGAGCGTTTCACGGGGCACTGAGGATGTGGCCAGCCGCATATCAAGACGCAGAGGGTGTTCTGTTATCAGCCCCTCTACTGCAGTCCACTCTGGTGTGATTGTGGTAATTCCTTGCACAAGATCCAATCGGCCGCCGGGTGTGGAAAGCGTGATAACGCGTCTGCCAAAATCGTCGAATGGCGTAGCAGATAGAATGTTTCCAACACTGGACAAACGGCGACCACTGTCCGGAACTCGCTGGAAGATTTTGATTTCTTCCATAGCTCGGCCAGAGTCCTCTTCGGCTGCTCCAATGACACGCTTCTTCGAAACGAATGTACGAGTCAACCCGTTGTCACACATCACAACGGTAGACCCCGCTCCTTCTTCAGCCTGTGGGTCAATACTTATCCCTGGCAGTAGGGCGATTGTGCCGTTCAGGATACGGCCGTCATCAAGGGACACACGATCTGCGTAGGAAAGGCCTGAAGGAATGACGCAGGCCACTAAAACGGTATAGAAACAAGCCAAACGGCTTCGAACGCCGGATGCAGAATTTTCGCGGGTTGACGCTGGGAAAAAGCGAAGCATTATCTCACTAGGTGAAGAGGAGCCCGAGAACAGGGAAATATTCGTTCGAGGTCGCACGACTGCTATCCTTATAAATCGGTTCACTCAGGAAAAATCATCACTTGTTCCGTGTTGGCAATTGAGTCGGGTAAAGCCGCAAGGATTTGACAATTCATGTCTTCTATTTTGCATCGTGTACTTACATGGTCTGTTGTGTTGGGCCTGTTCCTTCCAGTTGTGATAGTCCTTGTCCTTGGCCTTGCTGGCTTGCTGACAGGCATGGGTGACCAGACGGGCAGCCGATTCTGTCTTCGTATTGCGATAGGCCTCGGCGTATGGTGGGCCTCCGCACTTGTGACAACAACAGTCGCAGCCGGTATAAGTATTCTTGAACGACCATCGAACACCAACGTAGAGTCCTCCGGAACAGTCTCTGAAAGAAATGAATAGAATTTGTCGCTCATACGAGGGCGTGGGGCGATAAGAAGACCACCTTCATGTCGTGGTGCCGCGGAATGCGGAGAGCTCGCCAAATTAAAAGGAGGGTGCCTCAGCAACCCGGGGTTTGCATCCGAATACGAGGAATAAATCCATCGTCTCGGCACGGCAAACGACCGGAGCCATGTTTGGCACCCAACGAGCCTCATTAAGAGCTCACCGGCATGGTTCGACACAACACGAGCATGGCAGAAAACTTACCGCCCCACACTCTCGGCGAGGGGGAAATTCGTATTCTTCCAATTACGTTATCATACTCGTATCAGGATCAAAGGATAGAAGCGTGTCAATTTCCGTTGCTTCGCAACACGAAAAGGGATTGATTTAGCGTTCGGTTGTGTCAGCTTCACTTGTCGGGACTGGTTCCATCAGTCTGGTGTTACGCTCTATAGCGAGTACGACAGTCTGCTGTTCGAGACCAGAAGCTGATTGGCCATAGATCGGGATAACCTGCCGTCGATTAGGCATTTCTAGACGAATGCGAAAGCTTCCATCGTTTGCAACGTCAACGGGCTCTCCTTGAATGGAGAGATAGGCACCTTGTTCAGTCGATCCAAAGACCACCAGCTCGGCATCAACCTCCATCGGAAAGCCTTTTTTCGGACTGTTGGTGTCGACGTGACTGTGAGCCGTGGAATTGGCTTTTGGTGGTCCAAGAGGTCTCCGCAAACGTTCTTGGAAGAGTTCCCTGACCTCTTCAGAGTCGCTGTCAGTTGAGTAACCACCACTGAGCGAAAAGATTTTGGAACCGTCGGGCTCAATGTCTTTCCAGTGAACGTCGAGAGAGTCTCCGCGACTGACGGGTGCGGCAGCGACCTGATTACTCCGACATAACTTATGAAAATCACCACATCGCGCCTTGTAGCCAATTTCAACCCGACAAGACATGGGTTTGCGTACGTCGATAAACCAGTTCTTCACGCCGCCATGGATTTCGATTTCTCGACAAATCCGTTCTACAGGTGTCTCGCCTTTCTCACCAATAGCCTCAAGCACCCGAAGGACAGGTTTCGCTGAATGCCATTCGGCTCCCATTGCGGCTTTTACTCGTTGGACGCTGTGTGTTGTGATTTCCCAGAATGCATGAAGCCAGTGAGGTCCACGAACCATGAGGACGGCACGGTTGCGGCTCGGATTACACTTCTGATTCGGCTCTGGATTGGTGACAAGGCTTTTTTCGCGAGCCCGCTGGGCCTGGGTGTCTTTGATTCGCCTTATTACGGCTCCTCGCTCAATAGCCAGACATTCTTGCTTCGAGTTCGTACGAGCTGTTTTCTTCTGAACTGCACTAGGTTTCTGTGTCTTGGAAACTCTTTGTTTTTTTCGGTGAGTCGCTGGTTTTGTTTCGTCTGCAGAGGACTCTTTGCGGGTTTCTTTGAGTTTTGGGGCCTCAATTTTGATATCGGAACCATTGAGCGATTGTGCTGACGTTGCTCGCCGCACAAGTGCGTTGATGAGCTGATCCTTCCTCATGGCGTGCCATCCGCGAACACCAGATTGTTTGGCCATTCTTGCAAGATCACGAACACGCTTTTCTTTAAGGCTCGCAGCTGTCATGTGAGTTCTCTGGGGCCTTGGTCTGGCGGCGTGGGAATCAGTTCCAACGGTTTGCAAAGGGTGCACACCTAGGATCACGATATCGAAACTAGGCAAACGACTCAAATTTTCGGCAAAAATGAGGGCAAGCTTGCATGTTTTGCGCAATTTCAGGCAAAAACAAGACCGAGTTGGCTGAATGTGGCCATGTCACTGGTGGAGACATGACGCTTCTTGGCCATTGGCTATTCGCCGCGAAGCTTTAAGCCTCTTTCAACGAGTCTCTCACGGACTTCGTTCAGGCTTGTGACCCCGAAGTTTTTGCATTCCATAAGGTCCTCAGCAGTCCTGCGAACCAATTCACCAATGGTCATAATCCCGAGTTTGGTGGTGCACTTTCTCGCCCGAACTGAAAGGTTGAGTTCCGTGATTGGCAGCCCATGAATTTCAGTCTGTTCGCCCACGGGCTCATCGAACGTTGGTGAGGATTCTGCGGCCATGGATGGCTCTGCGAATTGTCCAAGAACAAGGCCTTTCGATGCCAGAATGTCCTTGATTTCAACGAGGCTGGTTTCTCCGAAGTTCTTGCTGGCAAGAACATCTGCTTCACTGGTTAGTGTGAGGTCTCCCAAGGTCTGGATACCCATCTTTGCTAGGCAATTGCGGCTGCGAACGGAGAGTTCAAAGTCGCTGACTGGAAGCGTGAGTACCTGTTCGAGTCGGTCACGCTGTCGCTGTTCCTGCTCGTCAAGGTGTCTGTCGCCAGATGCTGCAGAGTCCTTGAGGAAAAGTTTTGCTCGCGAGATAGCCTCTTCCCGGCCCGGTGCATCGAGCGGGAGGCCATCAAGAATTCTGCGGTAACATTGTTGGGCCTGTGAAAAGTCATCACGATCTTCGTAGAGAAGGCCGAGATTCATTAGTGCTCCGACCGTTGCAGGATATCTCAGAAGTGAGCGTTGGTAAGAATCAATTGCTTCATCATCATTACCGAGTTTGTCGTGGAGTACCCCAAGGCAGAAAAGTGCGAGTGGCTGGCCACTGTCACTCTCAACAGCTTTCTGTAGAAGTTCGAGTGTATCCGTAGTCGAGTCACCCCGCTCAACTGCTATCGCACCTTGTGCAGCGAGGTATTCAGCTGATGCACTTTCTTCATCGGTTGCGTTGCTCAATGCATTGGCTGCCTCTTCAAGTTTGTTCGCCGCACGCAGTGTATTGGCTTTTGCTGCGAGGCAGGCACCGGCGGGATAGCCAGCAGTTCGAGCCGCGTCAAAAGAACCACACGCATCGTCAGTTGCAGCAAGTGCAGCTTGTGCAAGGCCGAGTGCGAATAGTGCAAGAGCAGAACCATCCCCAGATTTGAGTGATACGACGGCTTCACTACTGCGACCAAGAAGGTATAGGCCGACACCGAGTCGAACGGATGCTGCTGGGCTTAGGTCGCCGACTTGCTGAAGTTCCTGAACAGTCAGCCTCAGTTCTCGGTGAGTGTCTGTTGTGGTTCCGAGTGAGTCAGCAATTGCACGAACTTCGTTTGGCCCAAAAGGACCGCTCCCGACAATGAGTTCACGCACATCGATAGTAGTTGGACTTGGAGTTACAGAACTTTGCATGGTGTTATATTTGCCTTTTGACTTCAGAACGTGACAAGCTACAGCATAGTGGAGGAAATTGCCGAAGGCGACCGCGGCCACATTGTAGAGAGCCAGCGGTGGGAATCGAACCCACAACCCCCGCATTACGAATGCGGTGCTCTGCCAATTGAAGCTACGCTGGCGGGGGCATCCGGCAGGAAAACGCCGTACCGCCGAGTCCCTTAAACTAGCGCAGAGGGTATCTGAGCGTCAAGTGGCAGCCTTTTTAAAGGCCTACTCAGACATACAGCGCAATAAAAAAAGCGGGGTCTCAACCCGGCAGGAGCGTCCTGCCATAGTCAAGCGGGTCAGGGGCAAGGCGACCGCTCGACCAAAAAAAGTCGAAGACCCCACTTTTTTAAGGTGTGGTTGATGAGACTCGGAATGTCTCATCGAAAAATAAAGAGTTGCATATGCCGTGCCAAAACATGCCGGAGAGGCTTTTTCTTATTTCATAGTTTTTGGAACTGATAACATTGGCGGGTCGGAAAGTGGCTAACGCTCGTAGTTAGTGGACAATTCTCAAAAATTTGATTGGGGTTTATGGGTGTGGAAAACGTGCGATAACTCGCGTCTCAATTTGAGAAAAGAATGTAGTAATCCAAATAACAATGTGCAAAACGCGTCGGGGCGTTGCTTTTTGCTTCAATTTTTTGGCTGGGCGGGACTGTCCTTGATCGGGTACGGTTCGTCACAAGGAAGCGTGGCAATTTTTACGAAATACAGAAATTTATGAATACTGAAGCTTGTGTTGAGGTTGGAGACTACCGTTGTGGCCCAGGGAATCCCCTTCTCGTAATCGCTGGGCCCTGTGTCATCGAGAGTGAACAACTGTGTCATGATATCGCTCAGGTTCTTGTTGAAATTAATCAAAGCCTCCCGGTCAACGTTGTCTTCAAGGCATCTTTCGATAAAGCAAATCGTACGTCGGCATCATCAAAACGCGGCCCGGGACTACGGGACGGATTAGAAATTCTTCGGTCTATCAAGACTGTGTCTGGCTTGCCAGTGACTACAGACATCCATCTGCCTGAGCAAGCAGGTGCCGTGGCAGAGGTGTGTGACATGCTTCAGATACCAGCTTTCCTCTGCCGACAGACGGATTTACTCGTCGCTGCAGCAGCTACAGGTCGCGCCGTGAATGTGAAAAAAGGACAGTTCATGGCGGCGGCCGATATGCAGCATGCGGTGGCAAAACTGGCTGCAGGTGGCTGCCGCAATGCACTGTTGTGTGAGCGAGGTACATTCTTTGGATACGGTAGGCTGGTCAATGATTTTACTGGCTTGCTGACGATGCGGTCATTTGGAGTACCTGTAATTTTTGATGCAACACATTCTGTGCAGCGGCCTGCCAGTCATGGTGATGCCACTGGGGGCGATCGAACGCTGGTCGAACCACTTGCTCGTGCAGCAGCGGCTGTTGGTATTGACGGCGTATTCTTTGAAACGCACCCAGACCCCGAGTCCAGTCCAAGTGATGGTCCGAATATGGTGCCCCTGTCCCAATTTCGGTCGGTGCTCGAACGGGTGTTGCAAATTCACGCAGTTCGTGTCTCAATGGATGAAGAGATTTCTCAGGTGTGAGGTGGTTCGAAACGTTCTTCTCCCGAGGGATTCATCTAACGGGTCAACATCGCGATTTGAGAAAGGCGTGTTCAGCACGGAGTGACTATGGTTTTGCAACGATCTGGCCGCGTGTGGGTCCTTCTTGTTTTGCTTCTTGCAGGGGGCTGTGCCGAGTCGCCAGTTGAGCCGGCTGCAAAGGTTGTCATTGTTCCTCATATATCAGAAGAGGTTCGTGGCAAATTGCTTGAAGGGGCAATAACGATCCTCGACAGGCTTGAAAATTACGACGAATCCCTTGCGGTAGATCAGGTATTCGATCGCCTGAATCAATGGATCCATGCCGATCCTGTTGGTGATGCAGTGGCAAGTGCAGAGTGGAAGGAGGATAGTCTTCGAGGCTCGTTGCCAGAAAACTATCAGGAGATGTGCACCGACGAAAAGCTTGCCAGTTCCGTGTTTGATCCCACGTATGACATCGTTGCCATACGTGACCAGCGGTGGCTTGCAGATATTGCTAAAACCGCACGAGGTGACGCACTTGATGACATTGATATAGCAGTGTCACTTTTCAGTTGGACCATTCGCTCATTGGCGATTCAGAGTGATCCCCCATTTTTTGCTACGGTCGATAGTGCAGGAGTGCGATGGTTTGAACGAGGTGAAATTCTTTTGTCGGGTAGAGGAAGCGCAGCCCAAAGAAGTTGGATTTTTCTGGAGTTGCTGCGGCAGGCCGGGCTTCAAGGTGTGATGCTGGCGACGGTTGACCGTGATGGCAATTACCGCCCGTGGCTACCGGCACTTATCTCGGGAGGCGAAGCCTATTTGTTTGAACCAACCTACGGAATTCCAGTTCCGAGTTTGGCTGGTCCTGGCGTTGCGACTGTCCGTGAAGTAGTATCAAACCCGGCGGTTTTGACCCAACTCGATGATGAGTCTCGCCGCTACCCGGTGGCCGCAAATGACATGAGCAGCCTTGCCGTCCTAGTTGTTGCCGATCCACAATCGCTGTCACGAAGAATGAATCTTTTGGAACAGAACCTTTTTGGTGGTTCGGCAGTTCGGCTAGCCGTCGATGCTTCAGGCTTGGGCTCATTAGCCGTGGAGGCGCTCCCTCAAGGCGACAGGAAGACCGTTGTGGCACTATGGTCATTTCCTTTTGAAGTGCGGCGAAGGAGAGAGTCAAAAGATGTGGCAGTAGTCCAGGCACTGGCTAACGAGCTTCGAGTTATGGGGATCGTGATGGAGGAGAAGCGAAAAGCAAGTGGGCTTGCTGCTGGTCGAAGAACGATTCGTCCACTTTACGCTGGACGACTTCGGGAATTTCGAGGCGAGTTGGAGGGCCCAGATGGAGCAAAAAAAGCTTATCTGCTCTCTCGGCCTAGTAATGCAGCCGTGGCTGAGTTGGTCGCTCGTTTGCCGGATGGGCAGCGCGAAGCGGTACGCAAGATCTATGAACAAATGAAAGAAGACGCAACCTATTGGCTTGGAATTGCGACCCTTTCTGAGGAAGATTATGAAATTGCGATGGATTATTTGGGAAGAATGACGCTGCTTGCGTCCCCAAATGGGCGATGGGCTTCGGCAGCACGGGTCAACCTTGCTGAGGCAAAGATCCAGGCCGGGGACACGGATGCAGCCATCAAACTGCTCCGTGAGGATCGCTCACCTCAACGTTTTGGGAGCCGTTTTCGGGCTCAACAGGTGGGCTCCGCAAGCTCGCCAAAGACACCAGTGGTGCAATCTGAGGACGAAACGAAGCCTGCCCCATCTGAGTAGAGGTCGTTTTGGCCCTTTACTAGAGGGACCAATTGCCGAGTTCCATCAACAGCGTTATTATCTTTGCTTGGGCATGTACGTGAAATCAGTGATCCGTGCATTCCCGGACGCGCACAATTAATCGAAAGAATGAACACGATGAAAGAAGCCATTCACCCACAGTATCAGGAATCTGTAGTGAAGTGTGGTTGTGGCAATACCTTCACTACGCGAAGTACTGTACCTGAGATAAAAATTGATATCTGCAATGTGTGTCATCCGTTCTTCACAGGAAAGTTGAAATTCGTTGACACTGCGGGCAGGATTGAAAAGTTTAAGACGAAGTTTGGTACGAGTGGCTATGCGAGCCTGAAGAAGAAAAAAGCCGCTAAGGCATCAGAAGAGTCTTGAGTAGTCGCTTTAGTGTGTAGATAGACTTGGCTCTCGCTCCCAAGAGAGGCTAATCAAAAGCAGATTTTTCATCGAGTGTGGCAAGGATGCTAGCCGACGTCATATCTATCGGCTGTTGGAGATGTGATGAGGGAAGAACTCGATGCAAAATTAGCACGGTTTGAGGAACTGGAAAAGCTGTTAGCTGATCCGGAAGTACTTGCCGATTCGCATCGGTTGTCAGCTGTTGCTCGAGAACATGGGGGGCTTGCTCGAATCGTTCGACGTTATAAGGCGTTTCTTACGTTGGGTCGGGAGGTTGAGGAATATACAGAGATGCTCTCTGGGGACGATGCCGAATTTCGTGAACTTGCGGAAGCTGAACTGCCTAATCTTCAAAAACGTAGGGACGAAGAATGGGATGCCATTCTGGATGTCTGTCTTGATGATCCAGACGCCGATCGCGCCCGATGCATTGTTGAGTTACGAGCTGGTACGGGTGGAGATGAGGCCGCCTTGTTTGTTCGAGACCTCTTTGAAATGTATCGGCGATACGCGACTGAGATAGGATGGAATGTCGAGGTCATGGATGCCAGCCCGACTGAACTTGGCGGGTTTAAGGAACTTGTGATAGGAGTGTCTGGGGGTGAAGTATTTCGGCACCTTCAGTACGAGAGCGGTGGCCATCGAGTGCAACGTGTTCCGGATACTGAGACCAAGGGGCGGGTCCATACGTCAGCGGCGACAGTGGCAGTTCTGCCTGAACCTGAAGATGTTGAGGTAACCATTAGCCCCGATGAGTATCGGAAAGATCTTTTCTGTGCCAGTGGGCCGGGTGGCCAGCATGTGAATAAGACAACATCTGCGGTGCGGCTCACACATTTGGAGACGGGCATTGTAGTGCAGTGCCAGGATGAAAAGAGCCAGCATAAGAACTTTGCGAAAGCTCTACGGGTACTGAAGACACGAATCTATGAGCGGCAGCGACAAATTGAGCATGATAAACGTGCGAGTGAGCGTAAGGATCTGGTTGGTTCGGGTGACCGCAGTCAACGGATAAGAACCTACAATTTCCCCCAAAATCGAGTGACTGATCACAGATTGAATCAGAATTTCAACCTCGATCAGATTCTTGCTGGACGGTTAAATCTTCTGCTGGATGCAATGGCAGAGCGAGTGCATCAGGAGCGGCGGAGCGGTGCGGTGGCTCGCTAGCAGGAACAGTCTTTTTGAGCCGGAATCCTTTTTTTGATAAGACGTGATGAACGCATGGCAGATAATTCATCGAGTAACAGTGGGGACGAAGAAAATGTCTGGACTGTTGGCCGACTGTTGACTTGGACGACTGAGTGGCTTGGAACACGCGGCAGTGATTCACCGCGACTCGATGCTGAAGTGCTGCTTGCCTTTGTACGGAATTGTCCTCGAATTCTTCTCTATACAGCGTTCGATGAAGTTGTTGATGGGGAGCAACGACAAAAATTCAGAGAGCTTGTTCGTCGCCGTGGCCAGGGTGAGCCTGTGGCCTACCTTGTTGGAATAAAGGAATTTTTTTCAATGTCACTGAAGGTGACACCAGCGACATTAATTCCGAGGCCGGAAACAGAAGGGCTTGTGGTTCGAGCACTTGATGTTTGGAGGCAGGAGTTTTCCGGCAAAGCTGGCATGCGTGTGCTTGATGTTGGCACGGGCTCGGGTGCACTTGCGATCGCACTTGCCACACACATGAAGGATGCCAGTATTACAGCAACAGATGTCTCACAAGAGGCTCTCGATATCGCGTCCGCTAATGTGAGCAAGCACGCTTTCGATAGACGAATAAGGCTTTTCCAATCGGATGTCCTCGACCATCCAGATCTGGCTGGGTCCTGGGATATGATTGTGAGTAATCCACCATATATCCGTGAAGATGAGTTCGAGGGCCTGTCTGACGATGTTCGGCTTTACGAACCTCGAGAGGCTCTGGTGGGGGGCGTGACAGGATGTGAAATAGTACAACGGCTTGTGCAGCAGGCATCAGGCAGATTGGCGTCCGGTGGATGGTTATTTATTGAAATAGGCCCTTCAACAGTTGCGGCAGCCGAAAAAAGTATCTCTGATACGCCCGGGTTGGTCGGAGAACCAACATTGAAGGATGCTGCTGGATTGGCCCGTATCGTGCAGGCTCGAGCGTTGTAAGTGTTTTGCCCCTCGTTGGGCCAGCTCTCGCTTCCTTTTGTAAGCGACGGCAGGAGCCTCTTCCGGCGCGCGTAAAGACACCCCGGTTCTGCATTCACAACGGTACAGAATGTGTTTGATTTTATTCGGACATGTCAGGCTTTTCCCTTCAAAAAAATCGATATTGTTTTCAAAAATTTTATTCCATCAGTTCCCTTGATGGTGTCGGTAGTAATTTTTTTGGGCCTCGGTGCTGCAGGTGGAACGCTTATAAGTAGCTGCCCATGGTTTGGTGGGTTGTGGGTCGTATTGTTGGTTGTTGTATCTGGAGGATGTGTTGTTCTGTCGTCGCAGTTGCTTCGGGTGAAAAACCATACGGTGGTCATGCGGCACGTCGCATGGTGGGCTCTTCTTGTTGGTATTGGGTTAGGCATGTGTTGTTGGGCTTGGTGTTGCGCAAGATTATTTCCGAGAGATGAACTAGCCTGGAGTCTGACAGAGTCTTCACAGCCAGTTTTAGTTCGAGGGAGTGTAATGGCAGCTCCGGAACGGATGAGAAACGCACAAGGAATCCTTGACACCGGCAGTTTTAGAGAAACGTCGGTCTGGGTCCTTGAGTTGAGTGCTGCCAGAAATTCCAAGCATTGGGTTCCGGTTTCGGGCCGAGCACGTGTTTTTGTCGATGGCGAGCTTCAGCCGCTATCCGTTGGAACTCACGTTCGCGTCTATGGACGAGCGATGAGGCCATCAACGCCAAATAATCCTGGTGAGTTTGACTTGTGTCAGTCTTCACGAGAAAGCAGAGTATTGACGGTCATACGGGTACGTGGTTGGTCGTCGATTGTTGTATGCCCCGATGGCGTCACGCTCTCTATTTCGCGCTATATCGATTGGTTGCGGCAGTTGTGTCGCAATCGAATTCATGCGATCGTGCCCGTTCAGAACCAACCGCTTGCTGACTCGTTACTTCTCGGTCTACGACGCTCCTTGCCCGAACAGACGATTCGTTCGTTTGCAGACACAGGATGTATTCATGTCCTTGCAATCTCAGGCCTACATGTCGGGCTTGTAGCGACTGCTATTTTCTATGTGCTTCGCTTCTTTGGGTGTCATCTCCGAGCAAACTGGCTCGTTGTTGCATGTATTATCTCGATCTATGCCGGGCTCACAGGTGCTGCTCTTCCTGTGTTGCGTGCAACATTACTTCTTTGGGTTGCATGTGCTGGGGTTTGGATGAAGAGGCGTTTCGCAGGAATTCACGCACTTGCAGTCGTCGGTGTAATTTTACTTGTCTGGAATCCTGTTTCGGTTCTTGCTGCTGGGACGCAACTTTCTTTCCTTGCGACTGCAGTATTGATATCCCTTGGGGCGTTGTTTCGAGACCGAACAATGCAGCGAGATCCGATCCAAAGATTAATCGAGAAGAATCGAAGTGTGTTCAGAAATACGGTACATCGATTCTCTCGTAGTCTTTGGTGGGGTGTTCTCTTAAGTTTTTCGGTATGGGCTGTATCTGTCCCGCTGGTGGCTTCTGAATTCCATCGATTTGTTCCAGTTGCTGTTGGGGCAAATCTGCTCATTGGGTTCCTTCTTCCCTTTGCTATGGCTGCTGGGTTTGCCTGTCTCGTAACGGTAGGACTACCTGTTGCTATCTGTGAGCCCTTGGGTGTGTTCGCGGGGCTCTTGTTCGAAAGTCTTATGCGGATCGTCACGTGGGTAGCAAGTTTTAGTGGAAGTACATTCCGTGTTCTTGCGTTACCCACTTGGTGGCTCGTCATCTGGTACGTCGTCGTCGCGCTGCTACTCTTGCACCTGTGTGACCACTCAAAAAGAATGAAAAAGTCACCGAGACGCTGGTGCGGAGGTCTGCATGATGAATTCGAGTGGTCGGCGCTGAGATTAAAAATCAATACGTTCGGGGTCGTTCTGCTTGGCCTTCTTGTATCGGGGATTGCATTACAATGGATGCCAAAAGTTGCTCAAGAAGAGAGTAGAATCACCATTGCAGCAATGGGCCACGGCTGTGGAATAGTCTTGAAGTCCCGGGAAGGACGCTGCCTCATTTATGATGCGGGAAGGTTTGGTGCGTCGGGAACAGCTCTACGGTCATTGAGAGCGACGCTGTTCAGCGAGCGAATTCATACGATTGACTATCTTGTCCTCTCGCACGCTGATACAGATCATTTTAATGCCGTGCCTGGTTTACTCGAAGAATTTTGTGTCGGGCAGGTAATCGTTTCACCACAATTTCTGGCGAGTCCCTCTCGGTCTGTAGCTGAAATTAAAAAGCTACTTATTAGACATCAGGTATCGGTGCGGACAGTTCTGAGTGGCGATGTTATTTCTATTGGTCAATCATGTGTCGCACGAGTGTTGCATCCACAGCGAGGTTCCAAAGCAAGTGAGGTCAGTGATAATGAAAACAGCATTGTGCTTGACGTCACGATTGAATCAAAGCGAATGTTATTGACTGGGGATATCGAAGGGGACTCCTTGCGCGCACTACTATGCTCTGGTTTGCCCACTTGTGACGTACTCATTGCGCCCCATCATGGAAGTAAAACAGGGCTGCCGCGTGAAATTACATCAGCAGTGCGTCCAAGTGTGGTCATTGTGAGTGGGTCTGGCGGCCGCGACTGGCCTTTTGTCTGCAGCCAATTTCATCAAGGATGGAGTGGCTTGCGGGCAGTGTTGAGAACGGCGGGCGAACTGTCACCAGACCGTGGGGCCGTGTTAATTAGGATGTCCGATGACATGATGACCGTACAGCAGTTCAGGCCGACAGGATGGCAAACAATTTTGTAGACAAGGTATTCATCTCGTTTTACTGCTGCCATCCAAAAAGTTGCGATAGGCTTCCAACGAGAGGATTAGACAGTGAGGTGTCAGCCGAGCTTCCTATGGTTCTGACAAGATCGAAGGTCAGGAGTCCGCCAAGGAGCAGCAGCAACGCGCAACAGATTAACCCCGTAACCTGCCAGCCGTTGAATTTTGCATCGTCGTGAATGTAACCAAAGGAACTCGAGAGCATATCCGAACCGGCTGTGAGTGGGTTTGCATCCTTCCCTAACTCCTCACCAAAGAAGCTTGAGTCACCTGGTCCGGCTGATTTATCGAACATCGAATCACCCGCCTGAGACGAAGCTAGGTCGGCTGATTGGCTGGGATCATCTGTTGAGGAACCCTCTGCATCAAGGTCAAACTCATTCGCAGTACCCAGCATGGTTGCGGCATCAGGGTCATCCTCAACGTCATTGAGGAATTCTCCCAAATCGACGTCCCAGGCCTGGATTTTACCATCCTCAAGGGAGAGTCCCCCTTCCATTTTGACGTCTGAGAGAGCGCTGCCAACGTCAGAACCTTCGCCTGTGAGGTCGGAATCAATGATTCCACTTCCATCCTCGATTATGCCACTAACATCGCCGGGCAGTATGGATCCGCTGTCTTGGACAACAACGCTCCCGGATCCATCGGTTTCAAATACAGCGGATGCGAGACCTTCATCGACAAAAATGTCACTTGCAACGATACTTTCAATGTCACCAGCAAGGGAATCACCAAGCACGAGACTCTGCGCGGGTTCTTCGGTTCCAACCGGATCTGCGAGTCCAACATCGCTTAGATCGACATCGATGCCGCTAATTTCAATTTCTTCACCGATTACGACGCTCTTGGCGTTTTCGATGTCCTGGTCTTGTGGCGAAGCGTTCCCTGCTTTTGCCTCTGATAATTCCTCGTTAGTCCCGAGCAGTGTGGCCGGAACGTCAATGTCTGATCCATCAAGGTCGCCGCCGATCAATAACGATGCTTCTGCTTCTTGAGTTGGTAGAATACCAGTTGCTTCAATTGCTCCATCATCAATACTTCTGCTGTCAGCAAGTGAAAGACCAGACTCGAGTTCAAGGTCTCCGAGTCCAATTTCGGAGCCAGGCTTTTCTTCAAGAACGTCTGGAGGTATGTCGGCATCCGTTTGTTGTGGTTTTTCTTGAGATGAAGAATCATCATCAGAAAGATCGAGTTCCAATCCATCAAGAGAGATTTCGCTCTCTGGTGTTTCCGATGCCGTCGGATCTGCCCCACCGATCTCCTTTTGATCTTCGAGATAACGGTCGAGTTCTTCATGTTTGAATTTGAGACCAGACGTGTCCCTGAGTGAAAAGAGCTTTCTCTGGTCAACAAGTTGTTTCACTGCATCTTCTGAAATATTCAGATGCGCGGCCGCTTCAGCAATGTTTAAAAACCCACCAGCCATAAATCAGCCTGCCTTACTTGCTCAAAAACCCATCTCCCACCTATCACCGAACTCGGCGATCCCATGCATAAAAGTCTACGCAGCCAGCTTGGCGCGATCCAGTCGGCACATTCATCGCAACCAGCACGAATACCTAATTTCCACTCCAAGCGATGATTCAGCAGGATTTCGAGTGCAACGCAAGAACGAGTGAACCGTATAAGACGGGGAATAGAGCCGATGTCACTTAATTTGTTGAGGCGAAGGAGGGATTATCTCGATTGTGTCACTTAGGGGCTTGGGGGCTGAGTCGATGCGAAGCATTTTTTTGATAGCAGCCGGTTTCGGGTCTTCGGCGTTAAAGTCTTCAAGTTGAAGATCGTATCCAAGTGCGCGGGTGCTCCGAAGTGAAACTTCGCCACTCACCGTTTCGATGTGATATACGGCAAGTACTTGTCTTTCTGGGTCGATAACTAAGAGCATTTGTCGACTAGAATCAATCGGTGATGTTGAAACAAACAGGCCCTTCATGTCTTCCGCCAAGGCGGCGGGCATGGAAAAGCACAACACCGTTAATGCCACTCCAATAAAGACGTGATTTTGGTGTTTGGAGTTCATAGTTTGTGGCTCCAGGTATGCATGGATTGCTACAGGTTGTCTTGTGACATGATTTTGAGGACGTCCTTTGAAGCAACGACAATGGTTCACGGGTCGCCGTTCCTTACTTTGGGTCAACGAAGTATTGCAGGGCAGACACCTTGCAATACAGACCGAAATCGATTTTTTGGGAGTTCGTCCATCCAAATCACCACCGCGCTTCCCTGTCTTCCCCATCCATCCCGGACGCTCCTCTTGCTGCCGCTCGGGCGAAGAAAAGCGGTTGCGATAACTATTTGGATTTAAACATGTAGGCAAGAAGTTCCGATGAAGTGAGTAATTCTGCGTTTCGTGCAAGCTAGAAAACATCGAACAATTCCGTTCACGGAGGTGCCCAGTGCCGATCCTGTCTAAGATTTCGAAACTTTTGCTTCGATCGCCCCTGTTGTGGGGCACTGGTTTGGCCTTTTGCTTTTTTTCACTCATTCAGCGGGGATTAATTCGTGATGAATATGTCGTTCGGTATCTCGCTGGACATTGGGTTGAGTACATCGAGGTTGGCCTATTCTGTGTCGGTCTAAGTAGTCTGGCGATGAAACTGTGGAGTACAGTTCGCCAGAAGAATAGTCTGGCAACCTGCTCGCTACCCGTGGCAATGTCAGGCGGTCAGCATCCTTCTGAGGCACAAGGCTTGCAGCGGCATCTGCAAGAGAATGTGAGTGGTGAGCAGGGCTACCTTTCAAAACGACTACGGGATGGTCTCGACTTCGTTACTCGGACAGGAAAAGCCGACGACCTTGAAGATCATCTCAAATATCTTGCCGACGTGGACGGAGCTCGCGCCCATGCCAGCTATGGGCTTGTTCGGTTTATCGTCTGGGCGATACCGATCATGGGTTTTCTTGGAACAGTCATTGGTATCACTGTGGCAATTGCCAATCTGTCTCCGACGGAACTTGAAAATATTTCAGGTGTTGTGGCTGGGTTAGGAACTGCGTTTGATACAACTGCGACTGCATTGGCACTCTCGATGGTCCTAATGTTTACTCAATTTGTTATTGAACGAATGGAGCAATCATTCCTCGATCAGGTTGATGAGCAAGCGTGGGATTCACTCGCGGGTCGTTTTCAGACTGAAGGCATTGCCGATGGATC
>Ga0315321_10001914_pt1 | contig 16149 bp, 13 predicted proteins | sample M180m21515metaG_FD_203464 | JGI IMG/M metagenome (GOLD analysis project Ga0315321, IMG submission 203464) | Ammonia-oxidizing marine archaeal communities from Monterey Bay, California, United States - M1 80m 21515 | ecosystem: Environmental > Aquatic > Marine > Intertidal zone | place: USA... | reverse complement strand
GAAGGACCCTTTCTCCATGTAACCTCGGGTGCTGGCTTCGACCAATTTCATCATGCCGTTTTGGTAGCGAAAGTAAAGGTGACCATCAGCACAAGTCAGTGCCGCTGATCCCATCTTGCGGATTTCATTGTCATTTACCTTCCATGTAATTCTCCCCGTTTTCATATCGAGACAAAAAGGTTCTCCCCTGTTGTGTCCATGTCCGCCATAGACATATCCGTCCAGCAGCACCATACCTCCGTGGTGGTTCTGTAGCTCCGCGGCCGAATAGTATTTGATCTCTCTAGCACCTGAGGTAGTTATCCGCAGTAAAACGCTGCCACCATCACCGTAACCCGTGGAGGCGAAGATGTGGTCGCCATCCACGATGATCGAAGGGATGTTTGCGGTTCCGTTTGCGATCTTATTGTAATGCCAAAGTGGACGACCTGAACGAGCGTTAACGGCCAGAACGCCTCGACCAGTCATCTGTACATACTGTTTCTTACCGTTAATTTCGACGATGGATACTGAACCGTAACCAGCGCCGTCTTTGCCTTTTTTGCCCATTTCGCGAGGGAAGGGGGCTCGCCAGATTTCTTTTCCTGTTCTTTTGTCCAAAGCCATGATGGCGGCACTTGGTGCGCCTGGACTGCAAATAAGCCAAGGACCGTCGATAAGTGGAGATTCCGAGTATCCCCACCCCGACATCATTTTACCTCCGAAGTCCCGCTCGAAGTTCTTTTGCCAAACGAGTTTTCCGTCCGAGGCGCGAACACTGGCTAAGTTCCCATTTTTAGTTAGTCCATAAACCAAGTTGACTTCTTTGTCATAGGCTGGCGTTCCATTGGCTCCACCTCCTCCTCGGATGGGGCTTTCCCAAGCTTTTCTGCCAGTTGCCCTGTCAAGGGCGTAAAGAGATGTGGCGCCTCCCGCTTCGCCGAGGGTGAAGATTCGGTCGCCTACGACAATGATGCTGGAGTAGCCTTTGCCGAGATTATTGGTGCTCCAGAGAAGATTCGGCCCATTATTAGGCCATTCTGCGAGCAAGCCTGTTTCGTGGGAAACACCATCTCCGCGATACCCTCTCCAGCGAGGCCAGTCCGTAGTGTCCCTTTTCCCGTCTCGGCTTTCACTTGGATTTTTGGTAGCAAGGTTTCGTGCAAAAAGTTGATCCGCCGCAGAAAGGCGAGATAGTGGGAATGCATAGGACTGAGTGCCTACACGCAGTACGATTACGTCGCCGCGAATGGCTTCAAAATCTCCTGTCACTCGTCTACCTTGAACATCCGTCCAAATTCTCGGAGCGGACTTCATCCACAGGTTTGAGAGAAACAGTAAGATAATGATAAATGCGACGGGCTTCATGGAGCTTCTCTTTTTTTCATGTTTTCTAGGGTTAGTTTGACTGTCAACACGAACTATTGATTATTCTCAAAGTTGAATTCTAACCAAGAACTTAAATTTGAATGCTGACCGTCCTTATTTGTTCTTGGGCATAAGATCCTGCAGAAGTAGTCGGTCGAGATTTTAAATCAAATCTCTCTTTTAGAGATCTCGCTGAGCTTGACGTCTATGATCTTGAAGTCACAATTCACTCTGTGAATAAGAAAATACTTTGTGTCGATGATGAGGAATCGATCTTAAAGGGCTTCAAGTTGCACTTGCGCAAGGGCTTTGATCTCTTTACCGCGAATTCCGGGGAGGAGGGACTACGTGTTTTTGATGAAGAAGGTGGATTTGCTGTCGTTCTTTCTGACATGCGGATGCCGGGAATAGATGGTGCGGCTATGTTGTCTGCGATAAAGGAACGCAATGCCGATGTGGTTACCATGTTGCTCACGGGGCATGCGGATTTCGATTCGGCTATGTCTGCAGTCAACGATGGAAATGTCTTTCGCATGCTATCGAAACCCTGTCCTCCCGAGCGATTGATTAAGTCCTTGTACTCGGGGCTTAGGCAACACGAATTAATCGTAGGAGAAAAAGTTTTGCTCGAGCAAACCCTTAAGGGGGCTGTTGCGGCTTTGAGTCAAGCCTTGGCGACTGCAAAACCCCTGTTCTTTGGTCGGGCTCAACGCGTACGCAGACTCGCCGGCGAATTGGCGGATAGGCTTGAAGAGCCGAATAAGTGGAGGATCGAGGTCGCCTCTATTTTTTCTCAAATTGCCTCGATTACTTTACCTGAAGCAATTTCAGAGGACGTATACCATAAAAGAGAATTATCTAAGGAAATTCAAGAGATAGTGGGCCGTTTTCCTGAAGTTACCGAACAAATGTTGGAGAAAATCCCTCGTCTTGAAGAAGTTCGCGAAATAATTACCAAAATCGATTTACAGCCACGGTTCGAATTGGCGGATGAAAAAGGTATTCGGAGAGCCGCTTCGATCATTAAGGTTGCACTGGACTTTGATCATTACGAGGAGTTGGGTTATGAGAAAGCTATTGTGGTGCGAACCTTGCGTGGTCGTGAAAAGTACTACGATCCAGAAGTTACTGAAGCTTTGCAGCATCTCCACTCCCTCGCGGATCAAAAATATCGTATCGAAGAAGTGTTGTTAAAGAATTTAGGACCAGGGATGAGATTGGCTCAGGAGTTGCGACATGACTCTGGCTTTTTGGTTGCTCCTTCAGGTACTGATGTAGACCGACACTTCATACGTGTCGTGCGTAATCATCTTGCCTGTTATGAAGAAAGTCCTTTTCCCAAGAAAATTTTGGTCACAGTCCCCAATTCATAAGATCTTTTTTTCCCCCGTCAGTTCAATTGATTGTAGCACCTGACCGTGAAGGTACGATCTTATGTAATTTTACTAACTCTTGCCGGTTTAGGCGGTGCTTCCATTCTCGCAGTCTTCGGTTGGTGGAAATTCTCGGGTTTGCAGTTGGTCACGGACGAGTTGCGATCGGAGGCCGAAAAATCAGGAGCAGCTTCTCAAGAGTACTCGGACGTGCAAGCATTTTTGACTTCGACTCGAGACGCCCTAAACGCAATGGAGGTCTACCCGAAGGAATTTAGAGGTTTGTTTGGCGTAGTTAGAAACAGCTTAGTTTATTCAGTAGCCGGCTTAGAAAAAATCACTGATGAATATTCGAGCAATTATAAACCTGATACATTAAGCCAGTTAAAAAAAGAAATCTCGGGAATCAATGATGCCTTGGACCGAATGGAAGAAGTAAGGTTCTCCAAGAAGGTGGGTGGGTCCAGTCCTGAAGAAAGAGATATTGCTCGTTTGACTTTTGATGAGGTCGCCAAAGATCTTGAAATTAGCTTGGAGTGGTTGCAAAACGAGGTTGATTACAATACCAAAAGTCGAAAAGAGGAGTTGGATGCGAAATGGACCGATTTGGAGCAAAGCCGGAAAGAGGCGAGAATCTTTTCTTGGATAGCTATTATTCTCTATTTTGGAATTACTGCATTTTTGGCGTGGAGAACCTACCGAAGTCTTGCTCAACCCATTCAGTCTCTGGAAATTGCCGCCAGTAATTCGCTGGATGAAGGGAAACCTTTTATTTTGGCGGAAACGGGACCTGCTGAAATTCGATCTTTGACGAGACGCCTCCGAGTTTTAGTTCATGGTTTGGAGGAACAAGTGGCCCAGCGCACCCACGCTCTTCGTGCGAAAGCTCACCAATTAGAAGAAGAAATGATGCAGCGCAAGCATTTGGAAACCCAGCTTGTACATGCCCAAAAAATGGAAGCCGTAGGTCAGTTAGCAGCTGGTATTGCTCACGAAATCAATTCACCTTCACAATTCGTAAACGATAATGTCATGTTCTTGAAGGATGCCGTCAATGAGTTGTTGGCCGCAGTCTCAGGAGAAGGAGAAATTCCCGACGACAAGGAAATTGAATTCTTAAAAGAAAACGCGCCTGGCTCTGTGGATCAAGCCCTTCAGGGAATGGAGCGAATCACCACCATCGTTAAATCGATGAAAAATTTTGCGTATAGGGATTCTGCTTCAGAAAAAAGGCCCCAAAACCTCAATCAGGCAATTGAAGCGACTTCAGTGGTCGCGACCAACGAGTGGAAGTATCACGCAGAACTCAAAACCGACCTTGATCCCAATTTACCTTTTGTTCCCTGCAACATTGGAGAGATTAATCAAGTAGTCTTAAATCTTATCGTTAATGCTGCCCATGCAATACGGGATTCTGAATCAAATGATGGCAAAGGCCTAATTCTAGTGTCAACGAGGCAATATGATCGGTTTGTTGTAATTACGATTCAAGATGACGGCGAGGGTATACCAGAGCAAGTTCAGGGTAAAATTTTCGAACCTTTTTTCACCACCAAAGAAGTAGGCGTTGGAACAGGTCAAGGCTTGGCAATTGCCCATAATGTGATTACCAAATCTCATGGTGGGCACATCTGGTTTGAAACAGAACAAGGAAAGGGCACGACTTTCTTTATCCGATTGTCCTTGGACCTACATCCAGAATCGGAATCGTGATGTTTCAAGTGCATCTTTATTCCAATCTTTGTTTAGTCGTTGGAATATTAGTATTGATTGTTTCGGGATGTGGTTCGGATCAATCGATTAAAGGACGCTTTAGTTTTTGGGATAATAAAGGAGAAGAAGCCCCTCGCTCAGGTGTTGAAATTATGGTTTTCGATAAAAATAGGACAGTAACTATTCGTCAAAAATCAAAAGTCATGCTTGGAAAATGTATTCTTCAACTAAGTGGTGGAGAGTCTTTTACTGACTTTATGGATAATTATTTCTCGAAGTTGTTTGAAATTCTAGATTCGACTCCAGCGCTCGATGTTTTGGAAACCGACGATTCGGGACTTTTTGAATTTTCGTTTATTGGTGGTGAATGCTTGCTTGCTGCTCATTTGGTTTCGGCAGAAGAAAGCTCCATGTGGTTGAAGCTCGTAAGGCGAAAGGCGCTTAAGCCAGAGGGCATAGTCTTGAATGCTCAGAACCAGCTGAAACTCGTTGGTGGCGAGGGCTTTTTCTCTCTAACGGAGATAGAGAATCAATTTAAAGCTCGCCTTGATGAAATCGCATTGCTTGCGGAATGGAAACCAAAGCTTGAATTGAAAAATTTGATTTATATCCCGCCTGGGAATTTTTTTATGGGAAGCGAGGTCGGAGATCCTTTTTGGAAACAAGACGAAACTTTCCACGAGGTAACGATCACTCATAGTTTCTGGATGGGTAAGTATGAAGTGACAAACGAAAGATGGAATGGGGTTTGGAAGATCACGGATTTTAACTCAACAGAGCAACAATTGCCGGTCAGTCAGGTTTCTCATGGTAAAGCTCAAGCCTTTTGTTGGAAGTTGACCGAAAGTGAAAGAGAAGCGGGAAATATACCACTTGGATTTATATATCGTTTGCCCACCGAAGCGGAATGGGAGTACGCTTGTAGGGCAGGGACTGCCTCGGTGTTTAGCTTTGGCGATGATCCAGTTTCACTTTCGGAGCATGCTTGGCATCAGGGCAATAGTGATCGCATCTATCATCAAGTTGGAACGAAGTCCGCTAATGCTTGGGGTTTGTACGATATGTACGGTAACGTGTTGGAGTGGTGTTTTGACTGGTATGGGGATTATGCATCGTTTTCTGCGGTAAATCCATTGGGAACCCTTAGAGGGAAAGGGCGAGTTCTCCGTGGTGGTGGCTACACCTCAAGGGAATCCCAATGTCGCTCTAGTTCCCGAGATCAATGGGCCCCTATTTCTCGCAGCTTCAACGTTGGCTTTCGCGTAGTTTTGGGTCGCCCTTTGTGAATTGAGCTTCGAGGCTTTTTGCCTATCGACTAAGTGTTTTGAGGCTGTCTTGAATGATGTTTGCAGTTAGAGCATAGGTAGTTACTCTATCTACCCTTGCCATGTTTATGCCCACGGCTTTGCCATTGATGTCGAGTACCGGTCCACCCATTGCTTCCGGTGGCAAGGGGAGGTCGTGTTGAATGATCATGGGGAAATTATCTTTTCTTTTCGATACCGGACCGCTCATCTGGAGGTTTCGGTTGAACATTTCGAAGGTCACCGAGCGGTGACCGAGGGTCACTCGATAAGAGAAATGTTCACGATCTCGCAAGACTTCTATGGCCACAACGTCACCAGGGTCATGAGATCCCACAAGCGTTATGACTTGATCACGTCGCTTTACGCTCTGTCCGTTCACCTTCGTTACCACGTCTCCCTTTTTTAATCCTGCAGTTGCTCCTGCCGCCCGAGGCACTACTTCGGCGATGGCGACACCGCCCGTAGCGTTACCATCACGTCCAAGTATTATGCCGATCACTCCTCCCTCGCGCTTTATTGTCCGTGGCGTTCCACTGTTGACCCCCACTGTCAAACCTTTCAATCTTTGATCTGCCGAAACCATCCAACTACCTTCAACGGGCAAGTTTTCGTTCGTCCATTGCACGGGCTCGAAGGTCTTGTCCTTGGCCATGATCTGCAGAAGAGCAAGGTCTGTGCTCTCATCTCTACGGCGGATTCGGACGGGGTATGTTTGGCCATTTGCAAGTACTGCTTCTCTTGCGCCTACGCAAGCACTTGCCTTGGTCAATAAGAGACCCTCCTTAGACACTATTGTTCCGTGAGTAATGAGCTTGCCGTTGCGAATAAGTCGCACAGTCGAAGCAAATGCGGCTTTTTGGGTTTTGGCAAAAGCCTTGCGTGTGTTTGCGCCATTTAGGCGTTGGGAGGTCGAGAGTTCTTCTGCATGAATGGTGTTGCCTACGAAGAGGCCGGCGCACAGACTGAACACAAATTTACTAAAGAGCATTTGGGATCTCATTCCTTGCCTTATTCCTCAAAATCGGGTCGTTTCCCCAGTTTTACTTTGGCGGTCATTTCTTTTTCGCCTCGACGATAGTCTATTATAACCGATTTGCCGTGTCCAGTTGTGGCAATGGCGATTGTGAGTTCCTCTCGGGTGTCAATGAAGTTTCCATTTACCTTCACGATGACATCTCCTTCTCGCAATCGAGCTTTCTTGGCCGCTGAACCCTCGACGACCTCGATTACTTTTAGGCCTTCCTCTGTTTCTTCGCACCCTACGCCCAAGAAACCACCGTCCCGGAGATTACTTTGCGTTAAAAGCTTTTTTTCACGGAAAGATTTCCAGTTTGCATGAAAAGCCTCGATGGGAGCATGGAAGTTTTGGTCGTCCTTCTTGGATATTCGGCTGTGTATTCCGATTACACGGCCATTGAAATCGAAGAGTGGGCCTCCCGAGTCTCCTCCTAGAAGGCGACTATCAGTTTGTATAGTTTCGTCTTTTTTGGCTATAATTCGGCCTAGTCGAACGATGATGCCACGTTCCTTATCGAATCCTCCCGGATGACCTAGAGCGAAACACCAATCCCCGACTTTAGAGGAACCTCGCTCTGCCATGGGGGCAACTGACCAAGCTCCTTCATCCGTGATTTCAGCCATACCCGCATCCGAAATTTCTGAACCACCCAAAGTAATTGCATTTACTCGCTTGCCATCCGGAAGTCTTATTTTTACTCGCTTTCCGCTTTTTCCGATTACATGAGCGGCCGTAAGAACCATCCCATCTTCCGATACGATTACTCCACTCCCGGCCCCCCCCCCGCTTTCAATGGCGACCACAGTTTTTTTTGCTTCAGGCAAAATTTTATGAAGGCGTTCTTGGATTGCTAGAAGGTCTTTCTGGTTTTCGGGATAAGGTTTTTCCCACGCTTTTAAATCATCTGTCTTTGGGCATACCGAGTATGCAACCATGGGCATGGTTACCAATAAGGTGATTTGCCACAATTTCGAGATGATCATTATTTATGCCTCTGATTGAATTTGTCGCAAATGGTTTAATCTAAAAATTCCAAATTAATCATTTCGGCGAGAGGTAAAGACGTTCTATTCTTGGGCTATTTTTCACGATGCAACTCATTGCCGGCCATTCGAAAAACGATGTCTGCCAAATGTTCAACTTCTCTTTTATTATGAGTGATGTGCAGAACGGTTACCCCCGTCCCTTTAACTGTTTGCACGAGCAATTCGTAAATTTCATCATGAGTCTGATCATCGAGCGCGCTCAGTGGCTCGTCAAGGCATAGGTATTTAGGGCGAATTGAAAGAGCTCTCCCCAATGCAACTCTTTGGCGTTCTCCCCCGCTTAAGGCATTGGGCATACGGTTCAATAGATGAGAAATTCCTAGCCTTTCTGACAGTTCCTCCACTCGCTCCTTAATTAGTTTTGGTTCCGTTTTCCGCAAAGCAAGTGCAAAAGCCAATTGCCTAGCCACGGTAAGATGTGGAAATAAGGCTCCGTCCTGCGGTACGTATCCTACGCCACGCTCTCCGGGTTTGTGGTTCGTCACGTCTTCTGAGCCAAGAAGGATGCGACCGCCGGCAATTTGTCTTAGTCCACACACTGCTTCTAGGAGGGTTGTCTTCCCGCAACCGCTCCTACCAACGACAATCCCGTATGTTCCTGCCGGCAAATTGAAAGAAAGGTCGGAAAGAGAGAATTCTCCTTGTCTGACATGAAGACTCTCTACTGATATCATGGTTCCAAGCGTTTCATTCCCATTAGACGAGAGGTAACCAGTACGGCGGCTGCCGCGACTATCATAATCAGAGAAATCGCCAACATGCCTTTAAGATTTCCCGCCTGCATCTCGAGATAGACAGAGGTTGGAAGTACTTCCGTTCTCATTCGCGTGGATCCGGCAAATACTAAAATAGGGCCGAACTCGCCAAGCGATCTCGCCCAAGCGAGGGTACCCGCGGCAAGAACACCTCTTTTAGCCTGAGGCATAACGACAAGCCAAAATGCCTTGCTTCGGTTGCAACCCAAGGTCAGAGCGACTTTTTCATAACGGGTAGGTATTTGGTCGAATGAGATGCGCATTGCCCTTGCCGCAAAGGCACATGCAACCATGAATTGAGCTAAAATAACTGCTGGAATTTCGAATACGACCCATTCGCTAGTCCAGGAAAAAGGCGCAAAATTAAATAATGCCAATAGGGATATCCCAATAACCAGAGGAGGTAATACGATTGGAATGTCCAAAACCGTATCAAGCAAGCGTTTTCCTGGAAATTCAAAGCGAGAGGTTAAGTAGCCAAGAGGAATTGCGACCCAAAGCGACAGTAGCGTGGAAAGAGAGCAAGAAAGCAGGCTGAGCCCAATTGAATATTGAATCTCTTTGCTTCGTAATGCAGACATAATCGAGTCAGCGTCCACATAGGCAAGGTCCGCAGCGATCATGGCTAATATGATCGCTACATAGGTGCCGCTTAAGATTGAGAGCCCGACAATGAATGGGGTGTCTGACCCAGGTCGAAAGCTGGATGGTTTCGTAACGACATTGCCGTCAGCAGATTGCATTATCGAAAGATTCCGACTTTAGTTTACTTTTGTATCTTCCGCTTTCCAGCGGAAGCCAGCCTCCAGGAAGCGTTTCTTTGATCTAACCGAAGTGATGGACTTAACTAATCGGCCAGTCATATCCGGAAAGGAACTGCTTTTATGAACGGCAATGTTTTGAGTGGCTTGGGCGAGAGGGTCGTGGATCGGTACTGTTTCAAACAACCCCTTGCTTAGGTTTTGGCAATTCGCAAGGTATACTAGTGCAACGTCCAGCTTTGGGTGGCCTTCCATTTGTAAAATTAGCTCGTGGGCTGTGGGTGTCGTTACTTCCCATGTCCCGTTGGCCTTGATTTTTTCTGCTATGCCGGCTTTTGCGAAGAGTTGCCAACTCAAGTCTCCCAAGGTGGAGATTTTTTGATCCGTTGTACCGATAGACAAGTTTTCCTTTCCCAAATCTTCGAGAGTTTGCAGATTCTTGGGATTGCCTTTGCGAACTAGCATTACGATGTCCGTGCTAGAAACGTCCCGAGCGTCTTGATAGAGAGTGTCAACTTTGTTCATGTAGGAAGCGTCGCATGTGAGAAAGGCGTCGGGCATGGCAGTCTTTGCCTTGCTCATTCCAATTGCCTTTATATTTGCAACAAGCGAGCCGCAGCCTGCAAATTGCTCGACTATTTTGCAGCCCTCTCTTTTTTCAAAATCTCTTAATGTTTCCGTCACTGCCTCTCGGTTGACCCCTCCGCAATAAACGATCAGTTCTGGGTTTTCTGCCCATTTATCACCATCGACACCCGTGAAGTTGTGTTTGGCAAAATGTATTTGTCCCTTCGAGGGCGCGGCAAGGTAACGGGCTAACAACAGAGCTGCTCTTGCTTTTTTGGAAGAAGTGCAGACATTGGCAGTTATCTGAGAACTGATCAGTTTGAAGGCGGGCACCTCGTGGATTTTCAGCCCGAATTGTTTGGCGGTGGTGTTCCATAGAAAACCAGCTTGCACAACCTTTGAGGCAGCGATTGCGGCCGCTGCATCCGTCACTCGTGGAGAAGCCGCTTTCTTAGCGGCGTTGAAGGAGTCCCACTGCCCAAGGTTTTCCAGAACGGCTTTAGTTGTTTTTCCTACACCCGCCGCTTCATTGCAGATGACGAAGGGTGCATTCAGCGCAAGAAATTCATCCAGCGTGGTAAAGTTCAGATTTGCAGTTGGATTGGATGCAAGAACGAGATTGAAAGATGCAAGCGGAATCGACTCTTGAGTTAGCCCCTTTTGATGAGCTCGGCGAGCAAATGATAGATCTGCGGGAATATAAAGATCAGCTCTGGATTTGTTGCTGTCGATGTCGAGCTGCAATTTTCCTTCCAAGGCGCCGCTCGAGTCATAGTCTAATGCGATTTTCACGCCAAACTCATCTTGGTATGCCTTTACGGCGTCTTCTACGGGTTTGCGTATGCCTGCCGCGCAATAGACAATCAGGTCATCGCGAGAGGTTTTCTCCTCGGGAAACTTTTTCCATATCACGAGCATGGATGCTAGGACGAAAATGGATACGAGCGATAAAGTGACTCCTCCATACCATGGGGTTCTCCAGCGCGTGTCTTTGTCGGGATTGAAAGGTTTCACAAGTACTGTAACATAATGAATTTATAGGTCGCCCATCAATTGAAAAAGGCTGGATATTCTAACTGCAGACGAGGCAGTCGGTCCTGCGCTTAACATCGATTTTTCGTATATTGAACTGGTCTGCATCGATAAGCATCATCTTTCCTTGGGCAGTCGACCCAAAACCCGCGATCAGCTTTAAGCCTTCCATCACACCGATATTCGCCACGAGAGCGGATACTGCTCCAAACACGGGGAACCGCCGTTTCCAGTGGGGTGGCGTTTCAGGGAAAAGGCATTTTAGGCATGGAGTTTTGCCTGGCACGATGGGCATGACGTGTCCCTCTAGACTGTACATTGCGCAGTCGATCATAGTCTTGCTTTGCCTTACGCATTCCAGGTTCATTAGGAATCGTTCCTCGAAAAGCGGCGCGCTTGCGAAGACGATGTCGGCTTTACTCACGAGAGCATCGGCATTGTTTTCGCTCAAATTTTCGTTATGAATCTCAATCTCTACTTTTGGATTGAAGGCGGCGAGGGTTTTGGCGGCGCTTTCTACGCGTGGTTTCCCCAGCCCTTCCCATTGCATGAGAATTTGCCGATTCAGGTCATTCTTGCGCAGGTCGCCGGCGTGGACCAGGATGAGTTTGCCGATGCCGGCTGCTGCTAAGGCGAAGGCGATGGGACCTCCAAGTCCCCCGACTCTGGATACGAGGGCAGTTGTGTTTCGAAGCTTTTCTTGGCCTTCTTCGCCGAACCCAGGCACATCTAGTTGCCATTCGTAAATGGCGTGATCTTCTTCAGTAAGCATGGAGACAGTCTAATTTCGTTGAAGAATGGGGGAGGTATAAGGGAAGGAAGTGTGATTTTTGTCCGTAGAGCCTAATTTTTTTCGTAAGTCGTCCAAATTTCTTTTGTATAGTCCCAAAACTGCCGTGCATTTTCTCTTTCCCGGTAGTAAAGCCATTCCGAGGTGGAGTGACGGTAGAAAAACGGGAAAAGTGAACTGCCCGTGTAAAGCCAACCAAGTTTCTCGTCCCACATCCATAATGCCGATTCGTTGGTACCCGAAACGAATAGCCATCCGTGCCTGAGATGATAAGCCCACCCATCTCCGTTGTCATAGAAATCTCCAAACCATGTGGAACTTTTAAATCCTGCAGTCAAGGTGTTCGTCGTGAGGTCGGACCATAGGAAAGCGGCTTTAGCTTCTTCAATTTGCAGTACTAACTTGTAAGTCGAAGTCGACGGTCCTTGAAGATTTGCCCAACGGTACCCTGTGATTTGAATTTGATATTCACCGGCCGAAGGTAGGGTTCCGGAAATGGTCGGACTGTTCTTGTCGCCATTGAAAGTTAATCCATTAGGCAAATCAGAAATCAAATAGCTCTGTGCTTCGTGTCCATGAGTATAAAAACGGAAAGTATACTCATCGCCTTCCGTGCCTGTGGCAGGGTTCTTATCAATCTGGTCAAATGCTTTTACATATGTGGTGGCTCCCGTTAGCGCGTGTGGCAGAATTGTGGCCGCCGCTGCGGGCAAGTGAGCCCTGAGTGTTTTAACATGTGCGGCAATCGGAGCAAAAAAATTCGAAAGGTGCTTCCCGAAGTGCAATATTGGTAAGCGTTGAAGAAGCATGGCCAAAGTCATGCAAAAAATTCTTGCCTTACTGTTCATCTTTAGTTGCATCCGCATCCACCACCACCTGCTCCTCGACCTCCTCGAGATGCTTCCCTACTATAGAAAGCGTGATCATTCATCTTAATCGCCAACTTGTCTCGATCCAGACGCATGACGTAGTCGGCGAGATACCCCCTTTGCAAGACGCTTACAGTGGGCTTGGGCGAGCAAGCGCCAGAGGCGATCGTCGCTAGTAAGAATAGCGAAAGCAGCCAAGGTCTCTTACGTTCTTTTTTCGTGCAGGTATTCATAAATGCCTTTTGTCCATTCAACTCCGTTTTGGGTTTGTACGCAACCTTCCGCTCCAAAAAACCTATCGATTCTGGCAAGCCCTCGCTCAGTCCCGTCAAGCAAGGCGCATGTGGACAGAACACCTGCCTCTAGGCAAGAGCGTGAGATAACCGTGGCGGATAGACAGTTGTTGCTCGTTGGGTAACCCGTGCGATGATCGATTAAGTGGCCGTACCTTTTGCCGTCCTTTTCGAAAAACCTTCGATAGTTCCCCGAAGTCGCGACAGCCATGTCCGAAACCGAAAAAATCCGTTTTGCTTGGCCTTGCTTTCGAGGATCTTCAAGACCGACTCGCCATGCAGGTGCGTCGGGGGAGGAACCTGAGGCAAAAACATCGCCTCCAAAGTCGATGAGAAAATCCTCCAGCTCATGCTCGCGGGCCAAATCAGCTACTCGGTCAACGGCATATTCTTTGCCAAAGCCCCCGAAATCCAGGCCCATTCCTTTTTCCGGAAGGAAGATGGAGTGGCTTTCTCGATGAACTTTCTTCCATCCGATTTTTGATAGCGCCTCGCTTATTTCGGATTCGGAGGGAACTTGCGGATTGTCGGCTTTGAAATCCCAAAGGCGGGAAAGTGAAAGGGTTGTGGGATCAAAGAGCCCCTCAGTCAAAAAATGAAGGGTGTCGCACATGTCGAACAGGTGAATGTCCGTTGCATCTATTTGAACGGGGTTACGACCAGCTGCATGATTGATTCGGCTTATTAGGCTGTCGTCCCTGAATCGCGAATAACGGGTCTCAAAACGGTGTACCCAATCGAGTGCGTTCTTTCTGAAGATATCGGCTGCTCCCATCGAATTTGCAGCAAATAGTATTTCGCAACGTGTGCCCATGGCAGGAAATTGAAGTCGAAAGAGACCATCGGCCAAGGCTTCAGGGGGAATTTTGGATGGAGCGCGCATCCTCAGAACTCCCATTGTAGTCCAACAGTATATATATCTGCGTCAGGATACATAAGAGGTGAGGTTACTCCGTCACGGCCCTCCATGTCGTACTTCTCGTAAGCCAAGTCCAAATTAATGTTTTCCCCTTTAAACATCGTCAGTTTAAGGCCATAGGCAAGACTCTCCATTTTGGAAATCCGATAGTCTGCCGAATAATGAGGCGCCAATCCCGTGGGAGGAGTTGCGTCATTTACTTTCGATTCGTCCAGGATCGTTACGTAATAATCCGCCGGCGACTGATTGTAGTATCTCAGCAAGGGTCGGATTACCAGATTTTCGCCTAGCCGCTTGAACCATTGCATTTCCAAGGTGTTGCCTCGAAGACCTGAATCGTCGGCAAAGAATCGATAACTGCCTTGTACGCTAGAGCACAAGGACTCGACGTATCGAGTTCCCTCTACAAAGACGACGTACACATTGCGGATGTCGGGACGGTTTTCAGGTGTTTGCCTAAGAACTTTGGCGCCATGGACTGTCGAGTAGTAGGCAACGTTCTTGTACGGATCGCTCAAATATCCTGACGGACGAGAATACGAAAGGTTAACCGCTATAGTCGTCTTGGGGTCGAGGATACGGTGGGCTCCAAAGTTGATATCGGGTGTTCGCTTTGTTTGTTCGTCAAATTCGGGATATCCTGTAATTTCCGTGTCCACGGAATCGTCGAGGTAGGAAAGTCCTGCGGTTAGTGTGAGAGTTTCTTCCGCATATTGGCGAGACAGTCGAACGGCGTAACTACGCGAAAGGTAATCGGGTTCATGGCTAAGTCCGAATTCTAAGGAAAAGTCGTATTCTCCCGTTTCTCTTGCAAGGGTTACCAATCCGGCCCGCCTTGTTTCTTCGATCGGGTCGGAAAGCCAATCGGATTCAGTTGGCGGCAAGCCTATCGGAGTAGCTCCGGACCATGTATCCACAATTCCTACGACATCAAGGTTCCATTCATCAGTTAGGGCTGTTTCCGCTTCCGCGTACCATGAGCGAACGTGAATCCTTTCCCCTTCCTCGACCCATTCGCGATACTTCGCTCGCAATGCTTTTTCGGCAGTGCTTTTCCGGGTGACCAATACCAGTAACGCGATGATCGCCAAGAGGTGTATGGCTCTAAATGCTTTCGCTTTCATTTTGCAGGAGCCTTTCGGAAGGGTAGGTTCGGGTCAAGCTTTGGAAGAACCAGCTATTTTAAGATGCTAAACTCTTAGTAACGCTTTTGCGTTTACGGTAATCCTATCTTGCCAAATATCCTCTTTCTCTCAAGGAATTCTTTGTTCGTTCATATGAATTCGAAAAAGCGTATATTTGTTGTCGACGACGAAGAAGATCTTACCGATCTTCTGCAATTTCAATTTAAGAGAGAGGGCTTCAAGGTGGAGACCGAGAACGATCCCTTTGTTGCCCTGAGTATAGCTCGCGACTTTGAGCCCGATTTGATCGTTCTGGACATCATGATGCCGGACTTGGATGGTTACCAACTACTACGCATGTTTCGATCCGATAGTAAGCTGGCTCACGTGCCCGTGGTCATGCTAACGGCTCGAGCAGGGGTTGAAGACCGTATTAAGGGACTTGAAAGCGGTGCCGACGATTATGTGGGAAAGCCTTTCGATACTAAGGAACTGATTTTGCGAATCCACTCTATTCTTAAGCGGAGTACCAAACAAGAGCCCGAGTCTTCCGGTCGAATTGACATGGGCAACGTTACCATCGATGAGGAAGACCATTCTGCGAGCATTAACGGTAAGAAGATTCCTTTCACTACGACGGAGTTCAAGCTGCTCCAGTTTTTCCTTAAGCGAAAGGGTAGGGTGCAAACCAGAGAGAATCTTCTCGTTAGCGTTTGGAAGTTCGATGCCGAGGTAGAGACTCGCACCGTAGACGTTCATATTCGCAGGTTGCGTAAAAAAATGGAGAGTGCCGACTTGGAGATCGAAACCATTCGTGGGGTGGGGTACCGCTTGGCGGAAAAAGGAAAGTAAACTTCCATGTTCTTTGACATCTGGATCTTGTCGGCTATCCTTGTGGGTTGTGTCTCGGCGTTTATGGTTTTCTTGCGAAGAAGCCAATATCTGAAAAAGAAACCGAAAAAGGACTCGCTGGATGATCTGGAAAATGAAGAACTGAATCCCGACCGAGAAGTTCGCAAAGATTTCGTGGCTAACGTATCCCATGAGTTGCGTACCCCGGTAGCTATCGTAAAAGGATTCGCGGAAACTCTGGACGACAGCTACGATCAACTTTCAGGCAAGAAACGGCGAGAATTCATAGGGAAAATTCGAAAAAATTCGGATCGTCTTTGTTCCTTGGTCGAGGATCTTCTCCATTTGGCGGAACTGGAGTCTCCTTCTCATACATTGAGACC
>Ga0315321_10001913_pt1 | contig 16152 bp, 8 predicted proteins | sample M180m21515metaG_FD_203464 | JGI IMG/M metagenome (GOLD analysis project Ga0315321, IMG submission 203464) | Ammonia-oxidizing marine archaeal communities from Monterey Bay, California, United States - M1 80m 21515 | ecosystem: Environmental > Aquatic > Marine > Intertidal zone | place: USA... | reverse complement strand
ACCGGAGCAGAGTCTGCCATGGCCTCAGCACTCGTCAGATCGATTGGCCCGTCTTGCAGCAAACCTTTTGATGCTTCGGCCAGATCTTTGTCCTCCTCCATCTCTTCAACAATGGATTCCACGGTGTCGACTTCACCGGAATAAAACTGTTCGATCGCCTTGTCAATCTCAGCATCTGTCGCAACAACAACATGAATTTCGTACCCCAGAAACACCCGAAGTTCATCTGCAATCTGGATTTTCTGTGGGTCAGCAGTCGCAATGGTCAACTGGTTGCCTTCAAGCGTAAGCGGCACAACCCGATACATTTCTGCCATCGTCTTACTGAGGATCTCTACAAGGCTGTGTGTGATCTGTTTGTCATACAGCGTGACAAACACCGTGTTCCACTGCTCTGCAAGCGCCTCACCAAGCTGCTCGTCAGAGAAGAAACCAAGCGACACTCCCACGCGACCAAGCAGTTCTCCTCCGCGGGCCTCTTGCTCGGCGAGCATTTCTTCCAGCTGATCTTCGTCAATCAGACCAAGGTCTGTCAAAATTAGTCCAAGTCGCTTCAGTGCCATTCCCGCTACCTCGAATTCATTTCTCGTTGAGCCCGTCTTGCAATTTCTTCTTCGTTCTCAAAGATACCTTTTTTCGCATCGTTAATCCGTTTAATGAGATCATCCGGCTGCTGGGCCTTATATAAAACCTCTTCCTCCGCAACCTTCTTTTCTTTCCAAAGGCGAAAGAGATGGTCATCAAGCAACTGCATCCCAAGTTTTGTACCAGTCTGAATCGCTGAATTAATTCGGAATGTCTTGTTCTCTCGAATAAGGTTGCCAATAGCAGGTGTCACAACAAGAATCTCATACGCCGCAACACGACCGCCGCCAATCTTTTTCAGAAGAGCCTGCGAAACAACACCGATAATGGTTGTGGAAAGTTGTGTTCGAATCTGTTCCTGCTGATTCGTGGGGAATGCATCAATGATTCGATTGACCGTGCCCTGTGCTGAGGATGTATGCAACGTGCCAAACACGACATGGCCGGTTTCAGCAGCAGAAATCGCAGCTTCAATCGTTTCAAGGTCACGAAGTTCACCAACCAGAATCACGTCAGGGTCCTGACGAAGGGCTCGCTTCAGCGCCTCTGCAAAACTCGTGACGTCTGTACCGACTTCTCGCTGGTTCACCGTGCTCATTTTTGAGTAGTGATAAAACTCGATTGGGTCTTCAATAGTGATTATGTGATGGTCAAACTTTTCGTTCAGCATGTTAATCAGGCTGGCAAGTGTCGTGGACTTTCCAGAGCCGGTAGGACCTGTCACAAGAAAGAGGCCACGAGGTCGCGTCACCAGACGCTGACATACGTCCGGCACGCCTAACTGCTCTGGCGTGAGCATCTGGTTTGGAATCTGCCGCAAGACCATGGCGATCGACCCACGCTGTTTGAACACACTCACACGGAAACGAGCCATGTCGCCAAACGCAAAACCAAAGTCAGTACCTCCCATTTCTGCCAGTTCAGCCTGACATCGTTCCGGGGTAATCGACTTCATCAAACTGTTCGTATCATCTGCGGTCAGCACCTTCGTTTTCTGTGGTTTCATGCCGCCGTCTTGACGAAAGACTGGTGGCAGCCCTTTCGTGATGTGAATATCACTGACGCCACCCTTTACAGCTGCCGTCAGGAGTTTGTCGATCATGATCGTGCCACCTGCCTCTTCGGGCATGGCAAACTCTTCATCGGCTGATCGGGACTTCACACCTGCCGCAGAATCGTCACCATCGTCTTGTAGATCAAGTTCGAGGGCGTCGTCGTTGTCTTCGGGTGCAGCAGAGGATGTCCCTCTCTTCAGCACCAACACCTCAGTTCCTGACACATCAACAACGGACGCATCGATAGAACCATGAGAGCAAGTGAATGAAAAGTTTTTTGAATCGGCACCATCGGGCATGACCGCTCGTATAAGACCAGCAACGACTTCGGTAGAGACCGGTTGTATCTTCAGTTGCCTGAGTTGCTCACCAATGCGTAGCATCGGAGGCACGCCGCCGGATAGCCGCAATTCGGTGGCATGGTTGTCGAAAGCTACCTTCAACAACTTCTCAATCTGTGTAATTTCAGGAGACGACGTCTTGCTCATAGTGTTATCCGTTCCCGGTGGTTCCGCCGAGGAGACTGATTGATGACCAGATCACAAACAGGGAGACTCTTCTCCACATTTTCGTGAACTGCAGATCGAGGGACAGACCCCCGACACAATCATACCCTGACAAAAATTCAGCTTTTCCTGAGGGGAGTGTATCCCGCATGACCGGTATCTGCACACCAGCTAAAAGCCAAAAACATTCAGAATTTCGCCTGCGCAGCAGACCTTTTCGGTCAGACACGACGAATGAACTCATGAACATGGAACGCCTCGAAAACATCGGGCCAGCCCCTGACAGCGGCCCGATGAGGCACGTTGGACGTATAGGCCCTCGGTGCACATCCCTATTATGGTTCATCGACACAAAAAAGTCACGAATTTAAGCTGAAAACAATCGGAAAACACGTTGGCATGCCGGCTCGCATCTGATTTTTTCCAAAAATGCACTCAAAACCCGTCATTTAGGCAACGGCATCGACTTTCTCACGAGTCTGTTACGATTTCTCGATGCCTCATCGTAACCACCACCGACGCAACTATCGCCGTACCAACTACCGAGGGAGAAACTCTCGACGCGGCAACTATAGACGCGACGACTCCAGCCGCATCGACCATTCCGTCGAAGTTGAATCGTGGTTACCAGAGCAACGACTCGGAAATCGGAAAATCGTCTGGCTGGTTGACCCGCTCTCTGCAATTCCGGGTGAAGGCCTCCTCCCATCCCGTACATGGGCACTAGCCAGAGCATTCGTTGCCGCCGGTCACGAGGTTATCTGGTGGACAAGTGGCTTTAGTCACGCACGACGAATTACGAGAACACCACCCCTCAAAATTGTTGAGGAGGAAGGGTTTAGTGTCCGCCTCATTGCGTCACGTGGATACAACTCCTATTTTTCTTTTGGACGGTTTGCAAGCCATCGTAAATTTGCTCGCGGATTCGAGAAACAAGCTATCGAAGGCCTCGCTAGCGGAGATCTGGCACGTCCGGATCTTCTCATTGCAACGCTCCCTCCCTCCAGCACCGTTGACGCAGCAGTTCGTCTCGCGAATAAATTAGACGCTGAACTTCTGCTCGATGTGGATGAATGGTGGCCGGAACCATTACGGCCAATGATTCCCGGACCACAATGGTTCGCCCATCTGTTGGCATCTATAACATTTCCAATTATTGCTCGGAAACAAAAAGATTCGCTGCAGTCGGTGGACGCCATTCTCGCTGGATCACAAACCACCAAGAATGCTGTCCTCAAGGCTACAACGTCTCCGCCACCTATTGAAGTTATTCCAACCGGTGCCTACCTTCAGGATTACCCTCGCCCTCCCCACTTCATTGATCATGTCCCACACGCAGGTCACGAGCAGACTCAACCACGCGACAACGAACAGAATCAACTCGCAATCGCCGTGGCCGGTGATATCGATCAGAAGTCAGACATCTTTTTACTGACTGACCTCGCTCGCGCACTAAGTGACAAGAATATCAATGCCGTTTTTCACGTCATCGGTGGTGGCCGATGGATGCCCCGCCTTGAAACAGCTGCTCCTCTTTTGACAGGCTCCTGCTCCATTCAATGCCACGGCCGGGTCGATCGTAGTCGGTATGTCGGCATTCTTTCCGAATGCCACGCTGCTCTCGTGCTCCCTGGCCGACTCAACCACTTCCCACTTCCTGTGGAAACCAGTGATTACGCGGCCGCTGGTCTTGTGTTGCTCCTCACTCACAATGGTGAGCTTGCAGATCTGGTGCTCGGAGCACATGCGGGGGTTCTCACGAACTCTCAGCCAGAGGCACTTGCTGCTGCTATTGCCCCACTGGCAACTGATCCGCAACAGATAGCCCGGTTTCGGCAAGCATCTCGAAAACTTGCTGAGACATTTCTTGACCGAGAAAAACTTGCCGCAAAGGCTGTTGTCTGGCTTGAGTCACTTGCAGAACTCAACCCAGTAAACCCTCTGTGACCATCAATCCGAGACTCTGATTTCCGTACACGAATCTCACAGAGTTCGCGAAGACAGGAACCATGGAATCAGCATCGAGCCCAACGGATGATTCAGAACAAACGGCACTCGAACTCCTTGAGCAGCTTCGTTGCCACCCGCAATTACTGGAAGCCGTTTATAACTCCTCGCCCGAGGAGAGGGTCAATCAAAAGAAACTTCGCAAGAAATTCCCTGCTGAACTTGTACGAGAAGCTGTCGCCCTCCACGAGACTCGCCAACGTGGACACGAACGATTGCCACATGCCGATGAACTATGGCTCACTCGCACAGGGCTGGAGCAGGCCACAACCTGGGACGTCGCAGTCCACAAGGCAAAACGATTCAAAGATCAAAGCACCATGGCTGACCTCTGCTGCGGTATTGGCATCGACACTGCCGCGCTTTCAAAAAGCACGTCCGTGCTCGCAATCGACTCAAACTCTTTGATGGTTCGCCGTGCGACGTGGAACAGCGAGATACTGGGAAATCCGTCGCAGGTAACAGGTGAAGTCGATGATGTTACCTGTCGGGAATGGACAGGTTGGTTTGTTCACGCTGACCCTGACCGTCGTGGTGAACGACCTCGACCAACCCGCCATCTTGAAGCCTATTTGCCAGACCTCCAATGGATGCAACGTATTCTTGAAACCGCCCGGGGTGGAGCCATTAAGGTTGGCCCGGCAAGCAACTGGCCACAGCACTTTGTCAACAATTCTTGTGAAATTGAATTGGTCAGCCTCGCAGGGGAGTGTCGCGAGGCAACAATCTGGTTCGGTGAATTAGCGGGCCAACTCGCTCGACGAGCAACAAACCTCACGACGGGAGAATCACTCACCGGCAATCCATCTGTTGAATCAAGGACTATAACACCTCTTGATGCATTCCTGTGTGAGCCTGATCCAGCAGTGATTCGATCAGGGCTTATTGAAATATTGGCAGAAAATCACAGTTTGTCCCGAATCGACTACGACGAAGAATACCTGACAGCTTCTCAGAAACCTGAAACAAGCCTTGTGACTCCATTTGCCGTTGAAGCCATTCTTCCGGCAGGACTGAAACATATTCGCAGATATTTCATGACGCAGCCTCGGCACCACTATGAAATAAAATGCCGACGTCTCTCTGTTGATGTTGAGTCCGTTCGACGTCGCCTTCCTCTCGGTGATGGCCAACCATCGACGATCATCTTCTCCCATATTGCCGGACAGTCACGGGCCGTTGTTGCTCGGCGGCTTTAGTGCGTTTGTCGTCAGGCCATTACCGATCAGCGTAGACGTGTGTCATTTCTTCAGAAGTAAGCGGTGCCTGAAGATCATCACTCTGGAGCTGGAACTGAACACGCTGATTGCCAGGACGACGACCACGAACCTGAACATGAAACACAGCCTCATCCGCTGGCGCAAGTGATGCAAGTGGCTCGAATGTTATCATCAGATTCTGAACCTCGTAGGGAACAGGACCACGTGCCTCCACTGGCTGAAGGTCACCAAGCAGTTTTGCCGAAAGGGCGACATTGGTGGCTGCTTTCGTCCCCTGATTTGCGACCCTGACAACATATTCCGTAAGGCCATTCACTTCGATCGGGTCTTCACTGTCAGCAACTTCCAGTGCCAGTGACGCAAGACCTTCGACCTCGATAGTGTGTGACAGCTGATCTGCCAGGCCGGCAGGGTTTCGGACAGCTGCAACGATGGTTTGTGGGCCAAGCACAGTCGGCATGGCAACAAACTCCACCGTGCCCAATTCTCCTGCTGGCAATTCCTCAAGACTCCAGAGCACACGGTGTGTGTTTTCGTCGTAGTACCCTGCGTTATTTGCACGCACAAATTTCATGCCAGCAGGAAGCTGTGCAGCTAACTCCACGGCTAAGGCTGGGGCTGTGCCAGTGTTATGCATATTGAGGGTGCAGGTTGCTGGCCGTTGCAGGTATCGGCGCTTGGGAATATCTGCATGGAGTTCCAACGTAGGTGCGGTAATTTCAGCTCGCAGTGGACGACTGACCTCAATACCACCGTCTGCTCGTGCACCTATTCGTATCTCATGGACGCCTGGAGTAACGGTTGCCAGTTTCAAGGAAATCGATCGTGATGAACCGGGCTCTAATTGCCCGACATCAAACTCAACCTCCCTGCCAGCAGGGTGTGATACTGAATCTGGAAGAATTCCTTCTAAAATCACACCGGTTGCCGTGCCAGTGCCTGGATTTGAAAGTGAAATGTCTACAGCCATCATTTCACCAATTAATGTTGGCTGAGGTGGTTCAGCGATTATTTCAAGGGCGGGCTTTGTAACCCGTGATCGCACGGTCGCATCAGCACGAAAAGTAACGCTTGCAACACTTCCAATATCACCCTCAAGCTGAGGCATAACTTCCATAGCCACACGTGCTTCTTGTCCCGCCTTCAATTCACCAATAGCCCAGAGCAGTTCCCCCGACGGTGTATTTGTGTCCACAGGACTCGCCGGGGGCATGGTCGTAATCAGTGATGTTCCATAAGGCACCGCATCTCGCAGGACTGTGTCGTGTGCAGTGGCGGCCCCAACGTTTCGGATAATGACTTCAAATCGGGCTGGCTTACCAACCTGTAAATCTCGCGGGCCGCTTTTTTCAAGAGTAAGCTGCGGCGTCTGAAGGCCCTCTATCTGTGGCAGGCCCGGTCGACCTTGGCCAGAGGCGCCTGACTGAGCAGGCGTCGTTTTTGAAAGGGCCTCAGCTTTCTTATCAGCATCAATTGTGTTCAAAGGATTTTGCTGCTGTTTCTGAAGTGGTGGAGCCGCAGCAAAGGGCATTGTGACACCAGTATTTTGAAGCGGTTGTTTCTTCAAATCGTTGGCTGATGTCTCACTCGTTTGTTTAGGAGCAGCGAACGGATTCGACTGTGCCGAAAGTGGTGCCTCTGTGTTTGTCGATACAAGTGGTTGAGGTGGGCTGGTGTCTTCCGCATCATCGAGTGCCGGCAATGATGGCATAGGAGCCTTTTGCTCGGGCGTTGATGGGGCTGTTTGAGTCAGTTCTGCTTCAGCAAGGGCCTCACCTTTATTCGCTGATGTTTTCGAACGAGCCGTCTCCGGTGCTGGCTTTGCAAATAACGTTGTTTCATCTGCCTTTTTTGTGGCCACTGCTATATCATCTGCAGCCTTTGTTTTGCTGGGTACTTCCGTTTCTGTACTCTCCACTGCCAGAACTTCTGGTTGATCCGAAATCGGCATATCTTTTGCAAAGAACGCAGGAGTTGCTGACTCTTTCTCCTTGTCGACACCTGGCTCATTTCCGGGCACCGAAAGAGACGGACTGGGAGCCGATGGCTCCTTCATTCCAACCAGGTCTTCATTGATTTGCTTTGTACCCAATTCATTATCTTCCAACGGCTGCCGAAGAACTGATGGGGTGTTTTCTTCATTTATTTTTTCAATATGACCGGTTAATGCTGGCGTACGTGCCGGTTCATCACTCTCCTCAGGAGGTGGAGTGTTCTTGTCAGCATCCAGCTTTTTTTCCTGTTTGAGAGCCGTTGGTTCTTCCTTGGCTACTTCTCTTTCGGGTGGAGATATCTGCTTTGCCGAAAACCGAGACAGATGATTCGGTTCGGCATCAACTGCATCATCTTTCCCTTGCTCTTCTTCAATCACTTTCTTTGCAGATACCTTGCCTTCAATCGGTTTTTCAAAAGAGGCCGGTTGTGCCGGGTAGTCACCACCACGAACTGGATTCAAGTATGTTTCTTGGCCAGTTGACGAAAATCGACTCTGCTCCACGTTTGATGCTGGCTGTATACGAACAGCAGGCAATGATTCTTCTGCCTGAGATGGCACTGCAGTGTTTGCTGACGCCGTGGGAATTGGAGACTGTGTGACAGGCACCGTACGGCCAAGCCCAGCAAGCCATACAACGGCAAAGCCAGCCAGCCCGCACAACACGGCACCAATAATCATTGACGTAGCTGAGACGCCTTTGGGAGGCACAACAATATTTTGACGCGACGGGCGCTTTTCCATGACTCCACTCCTGATTGGGACGGTCACTAGACGGACCGGAACATCGGGGGAAGTACCAAAGATGGGTGAGCAGTAGAAGGCCGTTTCACAAAAATTGATCGGCTGGAAACAAACTACGCAAAACCAGCGTCCGTAAGAATCTGATGCAGATGAAAGTGAAACTTACCCAGTTTGCCACCATAGTTTCCAGCAGATATAGCCGGTATATCCTCGCCTGCCGCCACCTTGATAGCAGCTGCCATGGCTTCACGAATCACCTGTTCGTTCTCTCCATCAATGACTATTTCGAGGCACGCAACAACTCCGGGATGAAGCTGGGTCGACACCCTTCCTAATAAGCCCGGGCAGAAAGCATCATTGGTAGAAGCCTTTAACGCCGCGTACCGAGATCCAACTTTACTGCCGGATCGCACTACGCCACCAGGAAATGGCGCGATGATACCCGGCACGGCTGCAATTGCATTCACTGCTCGTTTGGCCGATGCCAATGTTGCCTCAAGAGAGGCCCCTTGAATCACCAAATTTCCTCCGCCAATACCCTTCGCAACGCCACAGGTTTCTTCAACCAAAAATTCTCCATCCATTACGGGCACCCGCCAGTACCGCCGTCCATCAAATACTTTCGTCTTCTCAAAACCATCACCGAAAAAACGAATGCGCTGCCCCAGTGGCATTCGTTCTTCTGATTGTGATAACCCATCAAATACAGCTGTTGTTGGACAAGTCAGCAGGCATTGGCCGGTTCTATTAGCCACTGCTTCCGCAAGAGAATCAGTAGTAAATCCAAACGCAAGAATTGAGGCACCTGGTCGGCCATCTGGACTCTCATCAGAGGATATGAATCGCTCCACGCCAACTTCGGCATCGCAACCTATGACACTTGTCGCGTAGCCACAAAACGACTGGATTCCGGCCTCAAGCCAGGACGTGTCGTGTGCCGTAACCACGAGTCGTGCAAATCTCAGCCGAAACGCTTCGGCAAAGGTATCGATAATTTCAGTCGAACCAAGGTGAATCACTGCCTTTGCCACGAGGAACATCCTTTAAACGGCTCAGTTATAAAATCTGCAAAACTTCTGTAACTATCAGATACACATAACCTTATTCAACATCGCCGGGTTTTTCACAGTTCGAATACACAATTTGTAAATACTGTATTCTCAGAAACACCGTGTTTCAGTAGTCTATTATGTATGGCTCGTTCATGTTCGTTGAAAAAAATGATGTACTGAACCGAGGCATTCTGTTCCGATACGCCACTCCGTTGTATTACCCCCAAGGGTTTTTTTGGACATGCTTAAGCAAACCAGTCGTATAGACCGTACAAAAAAATGTCTCGTTTCCTTTTCACTCTCGCCGAGGAAGACGATGATTACAAAACTCACTCTCGCATGCTCACTCTTTACTGCACTGTTTGTGAATGCTCACACAGCACAGGCTGCAGACCTTGGTATCGGCCTCATTCCAGATGATGCTGCGTTTCTGGCGAGCACACTACGTGGCCGAGAACAATATGATCGCATTGCTACAAGTAACGCATTTGCCAGCCTCAAGGAACTGAAGTCTGTTGCAAAAGCACTCGACGAACTTGCCAAGCAGCAGACACAACCTGGCAACCCAATGGCGCTCGCAATGATGATGATGCAGATGCCCGACAACCAGGAAGCAATCGCCCTGCTCCAGGACATGGTGGCTACGGACACCTTTGTCTTTGGCACATCTTCTTGGGTCACGGTTTCAAAATTATTTAAGAAACTTCAGTCCGCCCAACAGGCTGCGAACATCGCCACTATTACGAAGGGCACTGATCTTGAAATTGATACTGACACAACACTGAACCGGTTAATCGCAGAGACACTCGCTGCAAACACGGACCAGATTGTTATCCCTGACCTCGTTTGGGGGTTTCACACAACACAGGTAGATGCTGCAAAAAAACAGCTTGAACGAATTGACGGATTCGCAACAAGCATGGCTCAGTCACAACCAATGCTTGCTGATGCAGTGGCTCGCAAAAAAATCGGTAACGGTGATTTCATCACAGTGACCATCAAGCCAGATCCAAATCTCATCAAAATGGCAATGTCGAACGTTGTGAAATTCGATGACATGGAAGAAGAGCTTGAGAAAATCCTGAAACGTGTCGGTGAACTCGAGATTGTTGTTGCTCTGGGCATTGTCGAAGAACATGTCGTCCTCTCAATTGGCGGCGGGACTGAGCATCTTCAAGCAATGGGCTCAACGGGTGGAAGCCTGCTTGATACAAAACCTTTCAAGGTTGTGCGAGATGCCACAGAGAAGCCTCTTACCAGCATCTGGTACCGAAGTCAGAAACTTGCCAAAGCCTGGGAGACATCTCCTGAAGACATCGAGCAAGCCAAGAAACTTGCCGCTGCGGTTGCCGAGGCTAATGAACTGACCCCAGAGGCAACTACCGAAGCCGAGGAACTCGTAGGAGAACTGCTGGAAGGATATGCAAGCCAAATGCCAGAAGCTGGTCCTTGGCTGGCGTACTCATACCTGACAGATACCGGATATGCCGGTGAAGAATGGAACTGGGCTAAAAATATTCCCTGGAATGGAAGCATGCCGCTTTCATTGGATCACTTCGGTGGAGATCCGTTTGCAGTGATTGCCCTTCGAACGAAAACAGATCCCGAGCAGTTTGAAGCGTTCGTGAACTGGGCGGATTCACTTCGTCAATTTGTTTCAAATGCAATCGCCGCAACAGGCGACGACGATGTGCAGGAAGGATTCAAAACATTTGATGAAAAAATTGTTCCTCTCGGTAAAGAATTGACGAACACCGTACGAGAAAAATTTGTACCCGCACTGAAGAACGGGCAGTTCGGCCTTGTTCTTGATGGCAAGGCATCAACAACAAAACTGCAGGCATCTTTGCCGGCATCGACGGAGCCACTCCCACTCATCGAGCCTGCGATTGTGCTTTCTCTCGATGACGAAACACTTTTTCGAGAGGGCCTCAGTGACATTTTTGCTCTAAGCGACAAATTACTTGCCGTTATTCGAGAAATTGATGAGGACATCATTCCAAGTGAATACCGCATCCCGGACCCAGAAGAAAAAGATACCGGGAGTGGAAGCCTCTGGACATTTGCACTTCCTGAAAGTGGACTCGATGAACAGATACAACTAAGTATCGGCGTTGGGAAAAATGCTGCAGTATTCTCATTCACTCCGACGCAAGCCGCGCGAGTATTGGCTGGCTCGCCACTTCAAATTGAGGGTGCTCACTATCACGAATCCTCCGAGAATTTAGCTGCATCTGCCATTCTTGACTGGGTTGCATTTGCCAACGTAATTGAGCCTTGGGCTACATATGTCATACGGTGTGGTGGCGTCCAGCAAGAGCAGGGCAGACTTGACCCAGATTCAACCATCGGACCGGACTCAGAAACCGGTGAGGTCACAGATGCACTCGAGCAACTCGCCACAATTTTTGACGTTTTCCGATGTCTTAAATCAGCAACTGCCAAAACCAGCATTGAAGAAGATGCCACGGTGACCCGATGGCAGAATCGCATCGAAGACTTACCGGCCAAGTGAGTCACGCCGGCGGAGACCTCGGACAAAGAGGTCTCCACCGGTTTGATCAATTGCCTCTACGAAAGTCTTGGAAAGAATCTCTCGAAGACAAATGGACGGTTCGTTTGCATCAAGGAGTTTAGGGGCAAGGAATGCCCAGACTTCATCAATGATGTCGGCCTGAAAGCACGATTCAAGGACCTGTGCACCCCCTTCCACCAAGACATTCGTCATCTGACGGACACCGAACTCCTGGACTAACTCAAGGAGCATCTGGCTCGATTGGGCTGTTGAACTGTGCCATATTTCACAGCCCATGTCTTGCAATTGCTTTATCTGATCTTTGGCAGCGTGGGGACCTACTGCAACAAGCACCGGATGCTCCTGAGCAGTTTGAACAAGACGTGAGCTCACCGGTAGACGTGCCTGACGGTCTAACACAACTCGCACAAGAGACCGCGTTCCAGATGGTCGCGCCGTCAGTAATGGATCATCCACAAGAGCGGTCTGTACACCGATGACGATGGCGTCAACGCGTCGACGTAAGTCATGAACAATACCACGAGAGACTTCTGAAGAAATCCATTGATGCGGCTCGGACTCTCCTGAACTATCCGTACTGAGTTGTGGGAGAGCGAGATATCCGTCGAGGGTCATTGCCCATTTAGCAATCATCCATGGCCTCTTGGCCATCGTCAACATTCGAAACGGAGCCGTAAGACGTTTTGCTTCGTGCTCTAACAAACCAACGTCAACCTGCAGGCCAGCCTTCTGGAGTATCACAATGCTTTTCCCTGCAACTGCCGGGAAAGGATCTGTCGCGGCGACCACCACACGACGAATACCCGCACGTACAATGGCATCCGTACATGGAGGTGTTTTTCCAGTGTGACAACATGGCTCAAGTGTGACAAAAAGTGTGGCGTCTCTGGCTGCCTCGCCCGCCATTTCCAACGCATGAACCTCAGCATGGGCGCTTCCAAAGCGTTTGTGCCAGCCCTCCCCAAGCACCGTGCCGTCAGATTTTGCAACAACGGCCCCCACCATAGGGTTTGGCTCGACGAACCCTTCCCCACGACGAGCGAGTTTGCATGCTCGATGCATCAACAGAGTGTCAGTGGAGGAGAACATAGCCGGACCGTATTATCAGGGAGTCCAGATCGCAGGTTTTTCATCTCCACCACCCGAAGGCTCACTGCCAGGTGTCCAGAGTTTCCCAGATTCTGCAGCTGGAGCAGCAGTCGGACCAGCTGGCGATGGAGCACCAGCTGGAGCGCCTCCCCCACCTGCTGCCATTGCACCAAGATCGATGCCAGCCTCAGCGAATACTTGCATCACTGCATTTGAAACCCGTGGGTTTTGACTGTGATCACGACGTATTCGATCAAGCACTTTAAGCAGTGCCGGCTGATCTCCTCGCTGCAGATGAATCCGTAATTCGCCTACATCGAGCATACCTTCATCGGCTTTCAGCGCGGCAGCAAGTGGCCTGATTTTTTCAAGAATTTCCAGACGCCGGATCGTCGTCCGTGCACGCGCCTCAAGCACTCCGTATGCCTGCCATCGGTCAGCATCAGTGATATCTTGACGGCCTAATAGTGCATCTGCTGCCAGCTCTGCCACCCTGCTGTAACCAATTTCAGCAGCTGTTAAAAGCAAACCACGTAAATGGTCGTTTGTTATCTTTTGAAAATCCAAACGCATCCAACGCTGGGGTGGCACGCCCCCTAATGGTTCAGTTGATTCAATTATTGCAGGTACCGGGAGCCCACTGGCTTTTCTCAGCTCAGGCCAGATATCTCTGCCTGATGCGATTATGTCGGTAGACTCAGCGTCGTTCACCAAAGCTTCGACGCGACGGCAGGACTCATTACCATCAGCAACTGCTTGCTTTGGTGTTTTACCCATCAGCTCTGGCAGCGGTGTCTCTGCCCAAAGAGCAGTGAATCGATCTGCGACTCGTGCCTGCTGTTCTGCCAGCAATGTATCAATCGGAGCATCTTCACCAGTTGCAGGTGGAGCGCCCGGTTCTGCCGGAGGATTCATCCGGAACTGACAACTTGCAAGATAATTCATTGGGGTGGCTGATGGCATCCCAGCCGGCTGCTCTGCTTCAACAAGCGTTGTCTTGAGAGCTGCCTCCACCAAGGGCTTCGCTTCCTTGACATCAGGTCCAAATCCCTGGAGCGTTACCTCTGCCTCACGATCGGTTTGCTTTCCGTGGAGGAGCATACTGCCAAGCAAACGCGGCGCTTGATCATCGCCAGAGAAGGACTCATAGACACGCCAGGTCGAACGTGGAGGGACAGCGCCTCGCGACACCCACCGAGAACGATCAACGGGTATCGATTCGAATTGATCTTCTTTCCGAAGCGCATCCTCAAGCAGATCAGCGTCTCCCTCAAGTGGGCCACGAAGTAATTCATAGCGAATGACCGGTGATCGCTCGGGATTAGCCTGCGTTTCCAGAACAATTGCCCGCCCCGTTGCTTCAACGGCTTCATCGTGGCTTGCCGGATCTTGCATCGCTGATCGCAATTCTGCAACCTTCAGCCACGCCTCTGCCGCTTCCAGAGGGCGTGCAACTCGCTCGCATAACAACGCGATATTTGTGAACAATTCCGGGCTGTCTCCGGCAACCCCTTTGAGACTATTGAATGTTTTAATTGCTTTCGAGAGACGCCACGCCTGTGCATGCTTGAGCGCCGCATCAAACTCAAATCGCCACGGCGAATCCTCATTGGTCACCGCGAACTGTACCTTTATACGTAAAGCCGGTGGCAAGCCAGAGGAGAGAAGCGCCTCCATAAGAAGATTCCGCTCTTCTTCTGAACCAAGTGACTTTTCTACGAGCCATTCAATGGTTGATTCTGCCAGACCAAACTGGCCCACCTGTGCCGCGACCTGCACCAATGTCATTGCAATACGGACAAGATCATCGGGCACCTCATCGCCTGTTACTTCTCGAGAACGATCAAAAAGGTTTGCCGCTTCTTGCATGTTGTCGATGAGGGCTGCTGCAACCGCTGCATGACCAAGTGCAAGAGGATTATCCGGATACGCTTCAAGAAAAGCCCGACTCGTTACAGCCGCGTCATTAAATTTCTTTGCCGCCAACTCAAGTTTTGTTTGCGTTGCCAGAAGGCATGCTTTCCCTGGATGTTTTTCCGAGAGACGCGTCACTTGCTCAAGCGCTGCTTCAATCTGCTCACCCTCAACCAAGCGATCCAACTGTTCAAGATCACCAAGCAGTTCGTGGCAACAAAACTTGATTTTCTTGCCGGTTCCGCCGGGACACAGGGAATACGGATCGAGCGGCATGAAAAGTCTCCTTATGAGTCTGTAAAGGCATCGAGCTCATTCAAATAAAAGTGGCTCGAAACCACTTTACCAGACGATCCACCATGCAGGAATTGGTCCCTCACAAGCTCCGCTCAGGGCCGCCGAAGCGACCCAGAGCGACCTCGGTTGAACACTTTATCCTTCGATGTGATACTTTTAGAAGAAGGACAGGCCAGTCGGCGGTCATGGCATGTCCTAAATTACTTACCCATTTTTTTCCTCCAAGAAACGGCACGCCGTGCGTCAGCCACGCATTGTGATCGTCGATCCAGCCGGCCCGAACGGCCTTGCCTACAGCAAGCTTGTCGCCCGGCTGCAACCTCTTGAAGTTCGGCACACGACCAGTGTCGCCGACGATATGGATATTGCCCAAGACGATGGGTTTGATCTTGCCATCCTTGTGATCCGAAGTGGCAGTACCACTATCACAACATTAGATCAGCTCGTTGAAGCCGATCCGGACCTTCCGATCGTTGTCATTGGCAATGAAGACAGTGAAGAAGCTGTTGGTGATTACCTACGACATGGTGCAGCAACCTATCTGCCTGTTGAGAACGCTGATCGCGACCTTGAAAACGCTCTCGTTGAAACTCTCACCACGTCGCGACAGCGTGCCGCTGAAAAAACATTGAGACGGGCTATCGAACGGCCCTACTCATTCGAGGACTTCCTTGGTGAAAGTCCGCCTATGAAGGCGGTCTATACACTCATTGAACGCGTTTCGACCAATTTTGTTGACATTCTTATTACCGGGGAAACAGGTACGGGAAAAGAACTTGTTGCTCAAGCGATTCATCGACGAAGTCGCAGGAAAGACGCTCCTTTTGTTCCTATCGACTGCGGGGCGATTCCAGATACATTATTGGAAAGTGAACTTTTTGGACATGAACGCGGTGCTTTCACCGGTGCTGATGCCCGACGTATTGGGCTCATAGAAGTTGCAGACGGTGGCACCCTTTTCCTCGACGAAGTCGCTGAACTCCCACCTGCTCTTCAGGCAAAACTTCTTCGCGTCTTACAAGAGCGTCGTCTTCGTCGGGTTGGCGCCCGTAAAGAAACACCTGTAGATGTTCGCATTGTTGCTGCAACATCTCGTGATATCGATGCAATGGTAGGAAACGGCACATTTCGGAGAGACCTTTTCTATCGCATCA
>Ga0315321_10001912_pt1 | contig 16157 bp, 21 predicted proteins | sample M180m21515metaG_FD_203464 | JGI IMG/M metagenome (GOLD analysis project Ga0315321, IMG submission 203464) | Ammonia-oxidizing marine archaeal communities from Monterey Bay, California, United States - M1 80m 21515 | ecosystem: Environmental > Aquatic > Marine > Intertidal zone | place: USA... | reverse complement strand
ACTAGCGAACTTGGTGTTAGTGATGACAAAAAAGGCGCCAATGCTATTCTAAGAACTGTAATAGGTATTATGTTAAAGCCTAAATCAGCTGTAGAAATGCAATCTTACATTGAACAAATACAAGATAAACTACCTAATGATATTTCTAAAGAAGTACAAGAAGATATGCCCACTCCTCAAGGAGATCCAGAACCAGCCGCGGCACAAAACCAAGGTTCAAACATAGCAAAAGGTACACTTAAAAAAGCATCTGACGGTGCTCCATATGAGTGGAAAGGTGCTCAATGGGTAAATTTAAAAACTGGTAGGATGGCAACTAAACAAATATCCGCAGAATTAGGAAAATAAAATGCTAATAACAGAAGTACTCAAACGCCGTACATGGCAAACATTATTAGAAGCAACAGATAAAAATTTACATTTAGAGCATTTAGAAGATTTAATTTTAAATAACGGATACGATGGTGCTATTTCATCTCTAAAATATATTGATGCTATCAGAGGTATGCTTTACACAGGAGGTAAGGCACAGAGTCAAGTAACAGTTAAATGGGACGGTGCTCCGGCAGTATTTGCTGGCACAGATCCAGTAGATGGAAAGTTCTTTGTAGGAACTAAAGCAGTATTTGGTAAGACTGAACAAAAAGCGGCCAAATCTAATGCTGACATAGACAAATGGTATCCTGGAGAAGGATTAAATGCTAAACTTAAAATAGCATTATCAGAATTAAGTAAATTAGGAATTCAAAAAGTATTACAAGGTGATATGATGTTTACTGATGATTCAATAGAAGAATCAAATATTAATGGCGAAGCACATTTAACATTTACACCAAATACTATTACCTATGCTGTTCCAGTAGATAGCAGTATTGGTAAAACAATTAGACAAGCAAAAATTGGTGTTGTTTTTCATACAACATACTCAGGTGAAACGTTATCTGATATGAAAGCTGACTTTGGTGCTAGTGTAAACAATTTAAAGAAAATACCTAGTGTTTGGGTAGATGATGCTTATTATAAAGATGTTAGCGGTAAAGCAACATTAACAAAAGGTGAAAACCAAACAATAGTACAAGCATTAGGACAAAGTAAAAATACACTTGGTAAAGTAGATAAAGAAAGATTTAATTCATTTTTACAGCAACCTGATTTAGCTAAATGGGTTAAACCATTTATTAATAAAAAAATTACAGCAGGACAAAGTATAGGTGATCCTACAGCATTTGTTAAAGACTTTGTAGTATACTTTAAAGAAAGAATGGACAAAGAAATTGCTGGTTTAAAAAGTGGACCAGAAGGACCTGCGGCACAAAAAAGAATTGAACGTAATTTACAGTTAGAACAATTTGTAGATGATAACTTAAATAACTTGTTAGCAGTTATGGCCGTATATAAACAAGTTATACAACTTAAATTAAAACTGTTAAAGAAATTAGAATTAATAGAACAGAACGTAGGCACGTTCTTAAAAACAGACTCAGGATATAAAGTTACAAACCCAGAAGGTTTTGTAGCATTTGGTATTGAAGGTGGCGCTGTAAAACTTAATGATAGATTAGAATTTAATACAGCAAACTTTAATCAAGCAAAGAGCTGGAGCAAATAATGGCATTTGAATTTATAAAAGAAGAATTAGGCGAAGCTAGAATGTTTAAAGATCCTAAAAGGATTAATGTTAGCAGTCAAGCACGTTTAGGTGATACATTGTATTCTCATTTACTTGGATTACAAGTAATGAAATATGAAAACCCAGCCCAAGCTAAAGCCTATGCTAGAAGCACTATGAGGTTTGCAGGCTTTGATGGTGTACGAGCAGGAGCAACAGATTTACACAATTTGTTAGCAAGTGTTGACAAAGTGCCACAAGCTCAAGTAAAAAGATACTTAATGGACATTGTTAATGGCAGAAAAGATACCCAAGCAGATCGTAGAGCATTAATAATGATTCAAAGAGGCTTAGGTGTTAGAAGTGGTACTACAAATCAAATGAGACGTATTATTGCTGACTGGCCTAGAATGTTACCAAATGAGCGTAAAGTAGCGGCCACTAGACTAGGCTTTGCTTTAAATCACAATGCTAGAGGCAGTGACTTAACGCCTATGTATGTTAAAACAGTTAAAAAGGGTGGCTTGGGAATGGATCAAGCTAAAAGCCCATTATCTAAAAATCCACTTGTATGGGGAGCAGTAGCAGGAGCGGCCTTATACAAAGCTATACGAGATCCACGTTTAAAAGACCGTATAGGCGGTATTAAAAATTAATCTTAGTAGTTAAAAATCTCCAAAATTGTATAAATACTTGTATGTTCGCACTAGCGGATAAAAATTTAGGAGACTTAAAATGGCAGATTTAACAAGAGTACATGGCGCTTCAGGCGTTATGTTCGCAGGAAAAGATGTAGCTTTAACTAGCTTATCTAAAACTAACTTAACACAAGCAGAGCTTGATTCAGCTATCGCTTTCATCCAATTAACAGCGACTATCGTTGGTATTGGTGACGATACAGCAGGTGGATTTAACGCAGGTGCTTCAGACGTAGTTCACGTACTATCTGAAGGTCCAGCTCCAGCGGCAGGTTCTAACTTTGGTGGTGTTACTGGTGTTACGGCGGCTGTTGTAGCACACTTTAACTAATAGTTAGAGAAGTTATACACAATTAAAAATAGGCACTTTTATAGTGCCTATTTTTTTGACTACCCTTTCACGTTAAGATAAGTACATATATAATGAATTATCTTAATCTCAATGAAATAACACAAATACATTTCGAACATACTAGTAAATGTAATTTACTTTGCCCTCAATGTGCTAGAGTTACAGATGATGGTACAGTAAATCCTTATATGCCTATAGACGAAATGTCTTTAGATGACTATAAAAGAATACTAACACCTGATGTTGTTAAACACGTTAATCATGTCTTCTGGTGTGGTAATTATGGTGATAGTATTGCTAGTAATAATTTTTTAGAATGTTTAGAATTTGTAAAAAGCACAGGAATTGAAGGAATAGGTATTGTAACCAATGCTAGTGCTAGAACACCAGACTGGTGGAGAAAGTTAGCAAACATTTTAAATGGACCAAAACAATCAATAACAATTAGTGTAGACGGTCTTAAAGATACTAATCATTTATATCGTGTTAATAGTAATTGGAATAAAATTATTGAAAATGTTACAGCATTTATCGAAGCAGGTGGAGAAGTACATTGGGATTATTTAATATTTGATCACAATATACATCAAGTATCAGAAGCAAAAGAATTAGCAAAAAGTTTAGGAGTTAAAAGTATTAATTTTAAAAACACTAGTAGATTTGTAAAAGTAGAAGAATTTAATAAAGCTAGTAACGATGCCTTAACAGTTAAAACTAGAAAATCAGAACATACTATTTCTAGTAAAGAAAACAAAAACAAATCAAAATATGATCAAATTATAGATAAGTTTGGATCATTCCAAACTTATGTAGACCAGACGCCTATAACTTGTAAATATAAAAAGAAGAACATGATTTATATAGACTTTGAAGCAAAAGCCTGGCCTTGTTGTTGGGTTGGTACTAATAGATACTCTACTGGTAGAAAAAATATACAAACAAAACAAATAATAGATTTACAAGAACGTTACGGAAAAGATTTTAATAGCACAAAAATATATAGTTTAAAAGAAATAATGGAACATAAATTTTATAATAATGATTTAGTTAGCAGTTGGTCTAATAAAATGAATGATAAAAATCCTAAATTATTTACTTGTGGAAGAACGTGTGGAGATAGTTATGAGTTTACTAGTGTGGGTAATTTTAATGAGCAGAGGATAGAATTTTGAGTATGAGTCAATCACATGGATCACCGCACGCCGGTTATAGCTTTGGACAAATAAGAAGCAAGTATAAAATTAGTACATTAGTAGATATTTCTCCATCGGGAATAATATCAGAATATAGAGAAGGTGTACAGATGCCTTTTGTAGATGATTTAAATCAAATTATTAATAATCAAGAAACATGGCATACTAGTAGGAATGAACAGCGTAATTGGGAAACAATAATTCAATGTATTTCAATTAGAGCTCAGCCTATTCTATTAACAAAACCTATTATTACTGAAGTAACTGGTATAGGTAGTAAAGGTTTTGGTTATACAGGAAAACACAAAGTATGGACATTTGAATTTGGTTTTGAATTAGCAGACATATATGCATCAGCTGATGACGAAGTAGGTTTATTAAAAGATCAATTAGATTTAATACCTATTGTAAGTAGCTTAAAAGAGACTGTAAATTTATCTGTTAGTTCACTTGCTACAACAGGCAATAAAGTAAATACGACCTGTATTGCTATAGACATATAAAACTACTTGTGGTCGTATAATTCTTAAGATCAGATAAATAATTACAGTTGGAACTTAACAAAAACTTAGGCAAACTTTATAGGCAACAAACACAGGCACATTGTAAGTAGATCCAGCCCAGAAACATAGTGGGAAAAACAATGGCAGTACTAGACGTTGAAAAAGAAAGCCTCGAAGCACACGTGGACTTATGTGCAGAAAGGTATAAAAGAATGGAAGAGAAACTAGACTCGATTGACGAGCGTATGACTAAAATGGACGAAGTTTTAGTGGAGTTACGTGACGCTATGTACAACGACAAAACAACAAGATCAAAACAAATGATGACAGTTGGAGTAGGAATAATAGGTGCTTTAATATCAGCAGTAGCATTTTTAACCTACCAACTAATTATTCTTAATTAAAACTTCATACTAAATACAAGTATGCTAGTAAATGAAATTACATCAGAAGCAACAATGGCATGGGCCAGATCGGGCAAAAAAGTAGTCCGTAAATTCCGTTGTTCAAGCGGAAGGCTCAAAGGTAAGATTGTAGCGAATCCAGGGAATTGCTACAAAGCACCTAACATACAAAAACGTATTAAACTAGCTATTACAAAAGCCAAGTTCAGTAGACGAATATCTCGTAAGGCTAATAGGACTAAACGTATTAATCCAGCATCTAGAAGAGTACAAGCTCTAAACAAAGCAGGTAGAAGATAATGGAAGCTCGTTATAGTCAACGATATGGGTGGACTTTACAAAAAACTACTGATACTAATTATTGCGAAAACTGTGGCAGACCTGAGCATGAAGGCAGATTAGTCGAACAGTTTATTGATGGGGATAACAAACCAATTGAAATAGTAGTTTGTGATCATTATAGAAAACAGGAGAAGTTCGATGAGTTGGCATAATTTACTTAATGAATTAGATGTTACTAAAGGTAAAGTTACTAAAGTTTCACCTGACGGTAACCAAGTAACAATTAAAACTTCACCTGGACAAGAATTAAAAATAGATGCAAAGAAAGACCCCAATATTGATATTTCAACAGCGGGCGGAAAAACATCTATTAAGTTAAACAAAAAGTCAGGTCCTAACGTAGGACAAAAAATTAAACCTGGACAGAGTGTAGACGTTGAAGAAGATGTACAAGATAATAGAAAGTATCAATCACTAGAAGAATTATACAGCAAACTTATAGATATTGAAAAGCATATTAACCGTTTAAGCGTTATGGATAGTGCTACAGAAATACAAGGCAAACCAGTAACAGGCACAGCTGACATACATGATCAACTTACTACTATGTACAAAAACCTTGAAGGTTTACAAGGTGCTGTAGCAAGAGCATTAAAAGTAGTACCAGCTGAACAAAATCCAGACATACAAAAATTCAAAGCAGGCATGAAAGAAGGCTTTGGCGATAATGCCACAGCAACTCAGGCTTTAAGACTTATGGTTGGCTCTCAAAATTTTGCTAAGGCAAAAAGAGCTTTAGAAATGGCTAAAGCAGGTAAGAGTGTACCAGCAAACTTTGTATCAGGATTAATTCCTTTATTAGATTTATTAGACAACGTAATGTCAGGTAGTATTGCTAACACTAGAATTTTACAACAGTTAGATAAGAGAGCAAAGCAAAAATTAAATATTTCTGACTCAGTTAACGAAGCTGACGGCAACATTGAAGGATACTTAGACTCAATAGACGAGTATGTGGAAATGTTATTTAAAAGTGAACAAATCAAAGGTGTTTCTAAAAATGAGATAGCATACAGAATTCAAAATGCTGTCGATGATATAAGGACTAGAGAACTTGGATTAAAGCCAAGTTTAATTAGAGCAAAATATAACACAGCAGAAGCTGTTCAAAAAAAAAGACTAGTTGATACTGGTTTAGATCTCGAAGAAGGCCCCCAAGACAAACATATTTTTAAAGCCGTGTTTATGGCAGGCGGACCAGGTTCTGGTAAATCCTATGTAGCACAAGAAGTATTAAAACAATTTGATTTAAAAATAGTTGATTCAGATAAAATGTTTGAATACCTAATGTCAAAAAAAGGTATGGACGTAAGCGACCCTAACCAAATTTATAGCCCAGATGGCCAAGCAACTAGAGACCAAGGCAAAGACTTAATGGCAAAACAAAAAGGCTTTTGGTTAGATGGTAAGCTAGGTGTAGTAATAGATGGCACCGGTCGTGATGTTGAAAAGACAGCAAAAATAAGACAAGAAATGATAGATCAAGGCTACGGAACTATGATGATGTTTGTTAATACAGAATTAAGTGTAGCACAAGAAAGAAATTTACAACGTCCTAGAAAATTACCTAGTGATAAAGTAGAACAAATGTGGCGAGCAGTACAAAACAATATAATGAAGTTCCAACAATTATTTGGAGCAGATAGGTTTATTGTTATTGATAATTCAGGCGGACTTGAAGATCCAGAAAGAGCAGAAGCTTTCAAAAGTGTTGAATCAAGCATTAGAAAGTTTTTAAACCAAGAGCCACGTAATAAAATTGCTCAAAAATGGTTAGCTCAGTATAAAAAATAAATGTTTATTAAGATATCACCTATGGTTAGGGTGTGGCTATCTGCCCAAGAAGAAGAGATTTTAGAAAGAATAGCAAACTCGCCAGAACAGCAGATACTACGATCTAACATAAAACAAGAAGAGTACCACGTAATTAACCTTTTGGTAAGTAAAAGTGTATTGTGGCGCAAAAAGCTCACAGATGATGTACTCTATGGCAAAAAACCAAACCTCAGACGTTAACTTTCCTATAATCACAAAGGGTGATAGATTCACCCGTGTGAATGAATCAGTAATATTCCAAATAAAAGGTGGATTATGGCGTTATAAACGTGAGGGTATAAAGATAGAGTTCTATTCTAGATTAGGTGCTGTTAGCTATGCTATAGCTTATTATTTGAATGAAAACCCCGATCAATTCAGGACTTTAGACGATAAATTAGCTAAACATAAGAATGATTGTATGTTTCACAAGCATCATTTAAAAGAAGCATATAAAACCCACAATGAAGAAGCCATAACGCTGTATGAAACACTATTAGAACAGAGTGTATATCGGGCTGATATGGCATTAAATGAATTAAAAGAATTGTCAAAAGCAATCCAACTTGTATAAATACATTATATAAAATTAAAGGGCTAAAATTATGAAATTGGGCGAAATAGAAAAAAGAGTAACAAGTTCTAAAGTGAACCAACAACTCAAAAAAACATTTAATCATGAAATTGATTTTAATAAACTAACACCATCGTTAGCATTAGATATTCTAGAAACTACTAGAACAGACATTAACTCATTTAAACTCAAAGGTGAAAACTCAAATACTAATCCCAAGTATTTGAATGCTATCTTAACTATAGAAGCATTGGAAAAATGGCTCACTGAGAAAAAAATGCCCACAATGATGAAGAAAAAACAAAAAGCAAAATTAACTCCTGTTAAAGAAAATTTAACAGAAGGTGAAATGGAGTCAGCTGAATTAGTATTAGCCGCTAAAGATATGGTTGACCAACTTCAAAAAATGCAAGAGCAACTAGGCGAATTAATGAACGAAAACCTTCCACCATTAGTAGATGCTATTAGAGATGAAATGGGTCAAGATAAAGCAGACTCTTTCTCTAATGCGGCCAAAGGCACTTTAGAAACAGCTTTAGGTTCAATTGAATCAGCACGTTCAGGTATGGACGGTGCTAGTAGAGTTTTAACTGGCGAAGAGTCAGGCGTAGACTTAGGTGCTGAACCAGAAGGTTCAGATGCTATGGAACCAGCTGGTGATTTAGATTTAGATGCTGTTGCTGACTTAGATGCTGAAGAGCCTAAAATGGACTTAGACAGCGAAGAAGGTGGAACTGAAGGCGAGCCAGGATTAGACAGAGAGGAACGCTAAAATGCTACTCTCTGAGTTTGCTCCCACCAAACTTTCAACTTTACTAACATTTTTAGCTAATCGTCTATCAGGCGATAATAAAGAAATGCCTATGAGTGCTGTTATTAGTACAGCACAAAAAATGGGAATACCTTTAAGCTATCCTGCTCTTAAACAAGCATATGACGAAAATCCCGAATTACAAAATATTATTGCTGATATTAGCCAAGACAGGATTATATTAAAAAGCCCAGACGATATTGATAATGATTCAATTGAAGATGAGGATCCAAAAATAGACCCTGATCAAAAAGTAGATCAAATGGCTAAAAGAGCTCTTAATAAAAGATCATCCTAAAACACTTGACTTTAACATATTATTCTGTTATAATGAATGATAGACAGTAAAGGTATGACCAAGTGATTACAAAACAATACGATTATAAACAATTAAAACGTGTAACAACAGAACATAAGCGTCTGTATACAACACCAGAAGGTAAAGCTGTACCTAGTGTTACTACTATACTCGATAAAACTAAAAGCGAAGAAAAGAAACAAGCATTAGCAAATTGGAAAAGAAGAGTAGGAAAAGACCAAGCACAGCAAATTACAACAGAAGCGGCCAGTAGAGGTACTAGAATGCACAAGTACTTGGAAGATTATTGTACTGATGATGTTCTAGCAACACCTGGATCAAATCCATATAGTAAACAAGCAAATAAAATGGCACAGGTTATTGTTGATAATGGTATGGTTAATATGGATGAATGTTGGGGAACTGAGGTTCCTTTATATTTTCCAGAACTATATGCTGGAACTACAGATTGTGTAGGTATATATAACGGACAACCTAGCATTATTGATTTTAAACAGACTAATAAACCTAAAAAAGATGAATGGGTAGATGATTATAAACTTCAATTATGTGCTTATGCCCATGCCCACAACGAAGTATATGACACTAACATAGAACAAGGTGTTATTTTAATGTGTAGCAAAGACTTCGAATTCCAGACTTGGACCTTAAAAGGCGAAGAATTTAAGCTATTCTCTGAACATTGGTGGAACAGAGTAGAATCATACTATCGTCTTATAGCATAAATACTTCTATACAAGGAGTTTAAATATGGCTGTCGTTCAAATATCAAGAATCCAACACAGAAGGGGTAATTCTGACGATTTACCACAATTAGCATCAGCTGAATTAGGTTGGAGTATTAATAATAGAAAATTATATATTGGTAACGGGTCTACTGTAGAAGGTGCCCCTACTGTAGGTAATACTGAAATTTTAACAGAACATAGTAATATTTTAAGCGGATCTAATAGTTACACATACACAGGCGACAGAGCAGGCTACACAGCATCTGGTACTTCAGCAAGACAGCTACAAAGAAAGCTAGATGAAACAGTTAGTGTATTAGACTTTGGTGCTAAAGGCGACGGATCTACTGATGATACTACAGCTATTAATACAGCTTTATATCAACTTTATTGTGTACAAGATACAGATCCATTAGTAAGAAAAACTTTATACTTTCCAGCAGGAACTTATGTAGTTAATACAGATTCAGTAAGAGTTCCTCCTTATGCTCATTTAATTGGTGACGGGCAGGAAAAAACTTTTATTAAAAATACAAAAGAAAGCACACCTGTTTTAAGAACAGCAGATAGTGATCAAAATACATCATCAAGCATTGGTACAGGTACAGCAGTTACTCCAAGATATATTACAATAGAAGGAATGACATTATGGCAATCAGTAGATGAAGATTGTGCTGTAATAGAACAATGTAACGAAGTAAGATGTAATGACGTAGGATTTAAAGGAAGACTATCAGCAGGTCCAACAGCTATTGGTAATAAAAAAGCTGGTGTTAAAATTGACCAAACAGCAACTCACACAGCAACTCATATTGTGTTTGACGGTTGTGATTTTAGTTTTATTGAAGTAGGTGTAATAAGTGACGTAGCATTTAAGAACGTAGTATTTGATAAATGTTCTTTTGCTTATAATTATGAAGCATTTAGAATTGGTGAAAATTTAAGTTCAGGTAATGCTAACGGATTAAGAATACAAAATTCACATTTTGATAATATAACAGGTAGAGCTGTTTATCTTTTTAACGGTAAAGGTTGTACATCATCTTTTAATACATATAGAAATGTTGCTACAAATTTAGCTGGAGCAGGTAACCCTATTGCTCCTGTTGTTGAATGGAGTCAAGATGGTAACGGAAACTTTGGAGACTGGTTTGAAAGAAACGATACAGATGCTGTAACTTTCCCAAGGGTTGAACACAACGGTAAAGAAGTTTATACAGCATTAGCTGACAACTACATTGGTTATGGGCATCATAAAACGTACCCAGGTAAGAAAATTACTCTTACTGATAATCAAAGTTCTGCTAGTACAACAGGTTTAAGTTTTAGTAGAACAACAGAACAAAATTTACAAATTTCATATTCGATTAGTAGAAATTCAAGAGTTAGAACAGGACAACTTTTAATAACAAATACAAGTGCTGAAAGTAGTATAGCAGATGAATTTATTGAAGAAGCAGATGTTGGTGTAACTTTTACTGTTGATCGAAGTGGCGGTACTACTACACTAAAGTATCAGACAAATAACCAAGGTGCTGATGCTTACTTTTACTACAAAATTGACAAATATTATTAATTAAAAATGTTCGACTTATCATACGAGGATAAGATTCGTGCTTGGCGGACTTTTCGTCTTGACGTTTCTTGGTTAGACAGGGAAGAAATCTTAGTAGAAACAGCCAAATTATGGGCAAAGGCTCCTATAGCCATGCCTCATTTAGCTTTTGACTTACCTAGAACTTGGCCTCAACCTTGGGAATTGATTAGTTGGGACCGTTGGGACGAAGTTGGAATTAATCTTGGAATTTATTATACACTTTTTTTGACAAATAGATTTGACAAACGGGACCTAGATGTAGTAATATATAACAATAAAGAAAGTTCGACACTGACCCCAACTGTAGATGTCTACAGCAAATATACTCTTAATTGGAGTTACGGGCAGGTTGTAAATACTTCTATAGTGGAGGAGACCAGCAGTAGAAGTTGGCGTTACAATTATGTTGAACTTAGAACTGAAACATACTTATAATAGGGAAACCGGAAAAGAAGATAGAAAAATTATGTCCACTCAAAACTCACAAATTCAAATAATCAAAAGAGACGGTAAGAAAGAACCATTAGACTTAGAAAAAATGCACAAGGTTGTATTTTATGCTTGTCGAGATTTAAAAAATGTTTCAGCTAGTCAAGTAGAAATCAACAGTCATTTAAGTTTTTATAATAATATTAAAAGCGACGAAATACAAGAAACATTAATTAAAAGTTCAGCAAATTTAATTTCAGAAGATTCACCAAATTATCAATTTGTTGGCGGAAGATTAATTAACTACCATTTACGGAAAATGGTATACGGACAATTTGAACCTTGGCACATTTTAGATCTAATTAAAAAAAATGTTCAAGAAGAATACTACGATACGGAATTATTAAAAACATATACAGAACAAGAATGGGATACCATCAACGGCTTTATAAAACACAGTCGTGATGAAAACTTAACGTATGCCGCAATGGAACAATTTAGAGGAAAGTACCTAGTACAAAATAGAGTTACTGGAGAGCTTAAAGAAACGCCTCAAATGTGTTATATGCTTATTGCGGCAACATTATTTGCTGAGTATCCTACAAACACAAGATTACGTTGGGTAAAAGAATATTATGATGCTATTAGCAATTTTGATATTAGTTTACCAACCCCAGTTATGGCAGGAGTTAGAACACCACAAAGACAGTTTAGCTCTTGTGTATTAATTGAAACAGATGATAGTTTAGACTCGATTAATGCTACTACAAGCTCTATAGTAAAGTACGTTAGTCAAAAAGCAGGCATTGGGATTGGCGCAGGTTCTATTCGTGCTTTAGGGTCACCTATTAGAAAAGGAGATGCTTATCACACAGGCGTTGTTCCTTTCTATAAAATGTTTCAAGCGGCGACAAGAAGTTGTTCACAAGGTGGTGTAAGAAATGGAGCCGCAACTCTTTATTATCCAATTTGGCATTACGAAGTAGAAGATTTATTAGTGCTAAAAAATAACAAAGGTACAGAAGATAATCGTGTACGACATATGGACTATGGCGTACAGTTTAATAAGTTAATGTATGAACGCTTAATTGCTGGTCAAGACATTACACTTTTCAGCCCACACGATGTACCGGGCTTATATGAATCCTTTTTTGAAGACCAAGACAAATTTAAAGAGCTTTATGAAAAAGCCGAAAGGTCAACTAAGATACGCAAGAAGTCAATTCCTGCTTCTAAGTTATTCGCGGCCTTTATGGAAGAACGTAAAAACACAGGCAGAATTTACTTAATGAATGTAGATAATGCTAACGACCACGGAGCATTTAAGAAAGATATTGCTCCTGTAAGACAAAGTAATTTATGTTGTGAAATTAACCTACCTACAAAACCTTTAACAAGTTTTGATGATCCGGAAGGTGAAATTGCTTTGTGTACACTTTCGGCAATTAACTGGGGTAACATAAAGGACCCAAGAGATTTTAACAAACCATGTGAGTTAGCAGTAAGAGGATTAGATGCTTTATTAACGTATCAAAATTATCCTGTTAAGGCGGCAGAAATGTCTACTATGAAAAGACGTCCATTAGGAGTAGGAATTATTAATCTTGCTTATTGGATGGCTAAAAATAATATGACATACAGCGATCCAGATTTAGATTTAATTGATCGCTGGGCAGAAGCATGGAGTTATTACTTAATTAAAGCAAGTGCTGATCTGGCCGCTGAAAAAGGTGCTTGTTCTGGTAGCAATGAAACAAAATATGGCGATGGTATTTTACCTATTGACACATATAAAAAAGAAGTAGATGAATTAGTTCCACACAAAGAACGTATGGCATGGACTAGTTTAAGAAAACAGTTACAAGCTACAGGAATTCGTAATTCAACATTGATGGCATTAATGCCAGCAGAAACGTCGGCACAAATATCTAATTCAACTAATGGTATTGAGCCACCTAGAAGTTTAGTAAGTATTAAACAAAGTAAGCATGGTGTATTAAAACAAGTAGTTCCGGGTATTCATCAACTAAAAAACAAATATGAATTGTTATGGGATCAAGAAAGCCCTGAAGGTTATATTAAAATTATGGCAGTATTACAAAAATATATTGATCAAGGCATTAGTGTTAATACAAGTTATAATCCTACCTTCTATGAAGATGAAAAAATTCCTATGAGTACTATGCTTGGACATCTTTTAACTTTTTACAAGTATGGCGGTAAGCAGTTATATTATTTTAATACATATGACGGTGCTGGTGAAATAGAAATTAAAGATATAGTAAGCCAAGCTGAAGAAGTAACTAACGAACTTTCTAGAGATGATTTCAATAGTGATCAAGACTATGATGATTATTGTGAATCTTGTACAATTTAAATAGTAGTAAATATGGAAAGTTTAGAACAATTCAAGTCTTCGGACCTTTACCAAAAGATAATTGACCATTTTGATTATGTTGTTGAGGATGTAGCAACAGAAGATGGAATGTTCTTTACTGAAACAAGAAGACAAGGCCTTATTCGTTGGACATCACTAGATGTATTTTATAGAATTTGGTTAGTACAACAAGCTAGTAAAGGACAAAAGATTTTAGACTTTGGAGCAGGCCCTAATCTACTTTCTAAATGGTTTGACATATATGCTGTGGATAAAGATGTATGGAAAGAGCCATCTGTGCTATGTGATTACACAGGAGACTTTAGGCAGTTTAAATCTTTTGAAAGATTTGGTGGAGGAATAGCACTTTGTTCTTTACATTACTGGACAAAAGATGTTATAATAGAGTTAATGGGTAGAATGATGGATCATATTGTAGAGGAACCAGGCCGTAGGTTGTATTGTACGTTTAATACTAACAGACTAAAGGAACCTGTTTCTCATAGAGTTTTAGCTGAACAGATAAGTAGTTACTGTTCACAAAAACATTGGAAAGTTATATACACATTTGCTCGTGAACCTAAAGGATTCTACGGGTACGATGGGAATGTACAAATAATGGCAGAGAGAGAATGAAGCAGAAAACAGTATTTCAAACAAACAACAAAAAGAATCACGCTGAAAAGTTAGCTTTTCTAGACCCTACAGGTGGCGTTGATATTCAACGATACGATACAATGAAGTATCGTCAATTTGACAAATTAACAGATAAGCAGTTAGGGTTCTTTTGGAGGCCTGAAGAAGTAGATATTTTAAAAGATGCTAAAGATTTTAAAGAACTTACAGATTGGGAACGCCATATTTTTACAAGTAATCTTAAAAGACAAATTCTTTTAGATAGTGTACAAGGAAGAGCACCAGCAGAAGCATTTGGTCCTATTGTTAGTTTACCAGAATTAGAAAACTGGATTATTACCTGGACATTTAGTGAAACAATTCATAGTAGAAGTTATACACATATTATTAGAAATGTATATGCCAATCCAAGCATTGTATTTGATGAGATGTTAGATATTAGAGAAATTGTTGATTGTGCTGATAGTATTACTGTAGCATATGATGATTTAATTCAGCAGTCTAAAATATTTGAATTACTTGGACCTGGAACACATACTATTAATGGTAAAAAATATACTATTACACCATATGAACTCAAGAAGCTACTATGGAAGTCGCTAATGAGTGTAAATATATTAGAAGGCGTTCGTTTTTACGTTTCGTTTGCTTGTAGTTGGGCATTTGCTGAACTTAAGAAAATGGAAGGTAATGCTAAGATTATTAAGTTTATTGCTAGGGACGAAAACGTTCATTTAGCAAGTACTCAGACGCTTTTAAAGTTACTACCAAATGACGATCCAGATTTTAAAAAGATTAAAGAAGAAACAAACGAAGAATGTATCGATATGTTCATGGATGCTGTAAAGCAAGAAAAAGCCTGGGCAGATTATTTGTTTAAAGATGGGTCAATGATTGGGTTGAATGCTGAACTACTTCATCAGTATGTAGATTGGATCGCTCACAAAAGAATTACAGCGGCCGGCTTACAAAGTCCAATTAAAGTAGACTCTTCAAACCCTCTACCATGGACAGAGAAATGGATAGCAGGTAGTGATGTACAAGTAGCACCACAAGAAACTGAAATCAGTTCTTATGTAATTGGTGGAACAAAACAAGATGTAACTGAAGAAACCTTTAGTGGTTTTAAGTTATAGGAGTCAAAAATGATAACAGTATATACAAAAAATGTTTGTCCTTATTGTGTAAAAGCTAAAAACTATTTAGAAAACAAAGGGATAGAATACGAAACAGTTAACATAGAAGAAAATCAAACTGAAAGAAATTGGTTAATGGAAAATGGATTTAGATCTGTACCTCAAATCTTTGTTAACAAAAAACTATTAGTCGAAGGCGGTGCCAACGAACTAATAAGAATGTCTAAAGAAGAAATACTCAATAAACAACAAGAACTAATCGAGGAAACAAATGCTGGTAACGAGCCAATATAAAGAAAACGAAATAATTTGTTTTAGAATTACTACAGGTGAAGAGATTGTAGCAAAGCTAAAAGATGAAGACGATAAAACATACAAAGTTACAAAACCATTAGCATTAGTTAATGGACCAAAAGGTGTTGTCATGGTACCTGCTATGGTTACTGTAGATAAAGATACTGAAATTACTTACAACAAATCAGCTATTATTTCTACTAGTAAACCTAATAAAGCAGTAGAAGGAAGTTATGTAGAAAATACTAGCGGACTTGTAATGGCAAAAGCCAACGACGCTAAAATTAAAGTATAACATACATTGTCTAAAATAACAGTAAATTCTTGGGACGAGTTCCAA
>Ga0315321_10001909_pt1 | contig 16180 bp, 8 predicted proteins | sample M180m21515metaG_FD_203464 | JGI IMG/M metagenome (GOLD analysis project Ga0315321, IMG submission 203464) | Ammonia-oxidizing marine archaeal communities from Monterey Bay, California, United States - M1 80m 21515 | ecosystem: Environmental > Aquatic > Marine > Intertidal zone | place: USA... | reverse complement strand
TTTGAGATTAGGATTCTTTTGACGCACGCTGAGGTACTCGAGGATACGCTCTTTGACGTCGTTGAGGCCGTAGTGATCGGCATCAAGGATCTCTTCACTCTCAGCTAAATCGAGTTTATCTTCCGTGAATTCGTTCCAAGGCAGATCGCAGATCCAATCCAGATAGGAGCGCAGATTTGCCGCTTCTGTGCTCTCTGCGTTGAGCCCTTCAAGCCTTCGAATTTGCTTGAGGACTTCAGCCATCGCTTCTTCGGGTAGTTCGAGCATATCGATGCGGTCGCGTAGCTCTTGGATTGGGTCGTCTTCTTCTGAGTCGCCAAGCTCGCGTCGAATCTGCCGCATTTGTTCGCGCAGATAGTATTCCCTCTGGTTACGACTCATTTGGCTGCGCGTCGCTTGCTCTATACGGTCTTTGGTCTGCCGTCGCTGCAGCTGTAGATCGAGCAAGCGGTGCACCATAGTCAGACGCTCAACCGGATCAATGACCTCAAGAATTTCCTGAGCTTCAGAGGACTCAAGAGACAGATGGGCTGCCGTGAGATCAGCTAAACGCCCTGGGTCTTGGACCCCCTTGAGCACCATGATCGTGTCGGCGCCAGGCCCCTGAAGGTCCCCCGCAAGGACGTCGAGCTTTTCCCGGACGCTCTCGATGACATTTTGACATTCCTCGGAGATTTCTGGCGGCTCAATGTCTTCGATTTCCTCGAAGGTCACCCGCATGCACGGGTCGTTGGTCGTGGTTTCGATGCGCCTGGCTTTCATCAAGCCTTGGACCAAAACCTTCATGCCGCCGTCACCGACGCGGTGCATCCGCATCACCATGGCAATACACCCGACGATCGGTAGGTCGTCTGCTTCAGGGTCTTCGACGCCCGGATCCTTTTGAGTCATCAAGAAGATGAGCCTACCGTGACCTAAGCTTTCTTCAATGGCTCGGATGCTTTTGGTTCGCCCGACCCGAATCGGAGCGATCATGAAAGGAAAGACGACGAGATCGCGCAGCGCTAAAACAGGTAATTCTGCAGGGATTTCAATGGTCGTTTGGTCGGTCATAAGCTCTACCGAGTTTGAGGGTGGTTCGGCCGTACCATCGGCCGGCGGTTCTGAGAAGGCAGCGGGCGCATCATTTAGGTTGCGGCGCTTTGAGCGGTGGTAAGGTGTCGCGAGGCGACTCCATCTTTTTGAGTGCTTCCCTTAGGTCATCCGGAATTCCAGGAAGCTTAGAGAGCATCCGCTGGAGCAAGGTGAGACACAATCTAGCGTCAGCGGAGCGCGCTGTAGGCGCAGGTAAGCCATCAGGAAATGATTCGTTGGGCTCGGTAGGTTCAAGCGCAAACTGTCTGCGTTGCAGCGCAATCGCTAAATGCCTTGCGTAGGCTTTCTCATCGCCCGCCTGATGCGCTTGCTCGGCCAGCGACGCCGCCGCGAGACCGACCATAATCTTCAGCGCATCGAGATGGTTCCGGTTGTTGGTTTGACGCATTAGGTAGCGCGCCAGACGAAACTTCTCTCTAGCCTCGGGTATCCGACCTCTGACCGCAAGCATGGAGCCGTAATAACCGTGAACAAAAGCCAGCATTTTTGGGTTATTTTGGTCGCGCATGATGGAAGCAGATGCCCTAAGTCGAACAAAGGCGGCTTCGTCTTCGTTGTCGAGCCAGTGGGCTACTCCATGCCAGCACTCAGACATAATTTGGACCATCATGTCGCCAGAGTCTGTTGCCGATTTGAGGGACTTGCTCAGCGCCTTCTTAGCGGCTGAATATGCCCCTTCATCCAGGTCCACTAAGCCGAGCAACGTCATGACCATCATTTCGTAGGCTTGGTCCTTATTGCTCTGAAAGGTCTGAATGGCTTCATGGTAGAAGTGCCGAGCTCGCTCGAGATCTCCTCGCTCTAAGTTGATCGTACCTAAGTTCATCTGCGCGGTTGCGGCGCCTAGGATGTGCTGCCGAGAGACGCAAAGGTCATAAGCCTCAAGAAAGAGCTCTTCTGCGGTTTGGAAGCGCGCCTGGTCGTGCTCGAGCGCTGCCAGGTTGTTCAGGGTTGCGCTGCGCGTTCGGTCGTCGTTGCTCGCACGCGCTTTGTTGAGCGCTTCGCTGAAAGCCGCTCGAGCCTGAGTGACCTCAGCGCTTTGCCGGTGCAGTAAACCCAAAGACCCTAGGACTCGACCCTGAAGTTCTTGATCTTCAGCGTTGCGCGCCGTGGCGAGCGCCAAATTTAGGGTTTCTTTAGCCGCAGCGACCTCACCGGTTTCGGCTTCGTATTCGGCGCGCGCTCGGAGCAGGCGTCCGTGCAAGTTGGGCTCGAGTTTTGACAAGTCGTCAGCGATCGCTCTGAGGAGCGGCCCGCGCGATTTGATCGGCCCTGTGAGTTTACGAAGAGCGAGTTGGGCAAAGATCGACTCTCCGCGTTGGTCAGGCGATGCGCCCCCCCAAACCGAAACCGCTTGAAGGTTCTTTAGGTCGTAACTCAACTCCTGGCGGAGTCTTTTACCTTCTGATCCGTACAAACCGGCGCTAAAACGCCTCGATTCCCTCGCAAAGTACTCGGCATGACGAGTTTGCGCCGAATGCTCGGTATCGTTGCGATCAAGAACTTCGGCTGCATAAAGGCGGATGCTCTCATAGATCGAAAATCGCAGGGTTCCTTCTGCTTGGTCCTGAGTGACCAATAAGCTTTTATCGTTCAGCGATTCGAGCAGGTCCATGACCCAGGGGCCGTCAGGGTCGCTCGGTTCGATAATCACCTCAGCGGCGTCGAGATGAAACCCGCCTCGAAAGACCGAAGCCTGGCTCAAGACATCTTTTTCAAAATCAGTGAGTAAATCCCATGACCACTCGATCGCTGCGCGAAGTGTGCGATGGCGGGGCGGAGCTTCACTGCTTTCATCGCTGAGTAGGTCGAGTCGTTGTTGGATCTGTTGGCTAAGCGACATCAGGCTCATGTGCCGAATCTGAGCCGCCGCTAGCTCAATGGCTAGCGGGATCGAGTCGAGCGAGCGGATGACCTCAGCCAGCACTGAGCGCTGATTAACGGAAGGGTTGTAATCGCCGCGTAGCTCTTTGACGCGTGCATGGAACAACTCAATTCCTTCGGCTTCATTGAGCGGCCGAACCTCATGCGTGATCTCGGCGCTGAGTCGAAGACGCTCTTGGCTCGTTGCCAAAATCGTCAGGGATTCGGCCATGGCGAGCCAGCGCTCGATCGCCTGAGCCGAGGGCTCAATCGCTTGTTCTAGGTTGTCTAGAATCAGCAGCGACGTCCCGTTTTTATTGAGCTGAGTGCCAATTTGCTCGAGCAGTTCGCTGTCGTTGCGACCACTGGTTAGAGGGATCGCTAAGGTGTGTCCGACGCATGCGATCACATCGTTGAGATCAGTTGCTTCTGCGATATCGCAAAACCAAATGCCGCCGGGAAACGCTTCGAGATGCAAGCCGCCATAACGCTGCGCCAGGCGAGTTTTCCCCAGCCCGGAGGCGCCCATTAGCGTGACGAGCCGATGACCTTGTTCTAAGGACCCCTCGATCGCTTCGAGCTGTTCGACTCTACCGATAAACCGATCGCTACGGGGTTGCAGGTTGGTGCGGATGGCGTTGAGCGTTAGCGGGGGCGGGAAGCGCCGATCTACAAGGCTTTTAGGTTTGAGCTCAAACAGCTCAAGCGCACCTTCAAGCCCCCGTAATTGATGGGTCCCTAAACCGTCGATAACCCATGCGCTCTGCTCGTTCGGTGCGAGCTGTAGGCTTTTACTCAGGAGGGTTTGCCCCTCATGCGCAGCCGCCGAAATCCGCGCGGCGCGGTTTGCTGTAGGGCCGAAATAATCCATTCGACCTGTCGTGGGGTCGATTCGGCATTCAACGTCACCATGATGCATCCCGACGCTGCTGCGCAGCCCGGCAAAGATCAGCCTGCCCTTGTCACTTCGCACCGCACCGGCGGCATCGTCTTCGAGCAGGGCTTCGGGCCAGTCTGCGCAGAGCAAGCGCAGCTGCAGGTCCGCGGCAAATTCGAGCGCCAATTCTGATTCTGCAAAGGCCAGCATGAATGAGCCGTCTTCACATTTGACCTCGTAGCCTTTGTGTTGCCGCAAGGACTCGCGTAAAATTTTATCGTGCTGATTCAGCGCAATTCGCATGGTATCAGGCACTTGTGACCACAGACGCTCTGAGGCGCGCAGGTCAGTAAAGACAAGGGTGACAGTTCCGGTCGGCGCGAGCATGTTGCTTCCGTCGCGAAGGTGCGCTTACGGTGCTTGTCGCTTGTGATTCCTTGCCTGTCAAAGGAGGCCGATCTGCAAGTTTATCTCCACTACCCGTATTGCGCTACGCTCTGCCCCTATTGCGACTTTTTTTCGACCACCTCTGAAGAGGACCCCGCCTACGCTTCAACCATCATTAGAGAGCTCGAGTTGTGGAGTGAGTGGGTTGATGGTCGGGTGACCACGATCTATTTTGGCGGCGGCACGCCAGGACGAATGAGCCCGGCTCTGACCGCGCGCCTCCTCGGCACGATCGATCGCTTGTTCGGGATCAGCGCTTCAGCAGAGATTACGTTAGAAGCAAACCCAGAGGATATCACGGCGCAAGGACTCGCTGACTTTCGGTCTGCCGGGATCAACCGATTGAGCATTGGAGTGCAAAGTTTAGAGGATCAGGAATTACAGTGGCTCGGTCGAAGGCACGACGCTTTGACCGCTTTGCGAGGGGTTGATTCTGCGCGTCAGGCGGGCTTCGACAATTTGAGCCTAGATCTGATTTTCGGCTTACCAAACCAGCTTGATTCCACGCTCGATAAGATGCTCGTTCGTTTCTTTGGTTTGGGCGCGGAGCATGTCTCGCTTTATGGTTTGACGATCGAAGACGGCACTCATTTTGGGACTGAGTTTCGAGCCGGGCGTTTAGAGGAGCTTGATCGATCAACCTGGCTGCGGATGTATCAAATGGTTGCCGACAAAGCGGCTGCCATAGGGATGCATCGTTATGAGATCAGTAATTTTGCAAAACCGGGCAGGAGCAGTCGGCATAATCGGTCGTATTGGCGCGATCGGACCTTTATCGGGGTTGGCCCGGGTGCCCATGGCCAGCGGCAGCTTGGCCACGGCGGTTTAGAGCGCCGCTGCAATCCGAAGAGCCTGCGCGGTTGGAAGCAAAAAGTGGACCAAGGATCTCAGGAGCTTCGCTTTGTTCAGGATGATCATGATGAGACGCTAACGCCCAATCAGTGGCTGCGCGAGGCTTCAATGCTTGGTGTGCGCGACTTTGATCTCGGGATCGACCCTGAGCACTGGGGTAATGCCTTTGGGCTTGCGGATGCTCAATTGCTGGCTACCGTGCAGCGATTGATCGAAGAGAAAACGCTAACAAATGCTCGCCCTTATCGTCTGACGCAGGGGGCGGTTCACCGCGTGGATGCTGTCGCCGGCGATCTACTCAACGCCGAGTCGGTTTCAGCGTTTTCTTCGACGTAAGTTTTGCGTAAGGAGCGCGCCGTGCACGTTAGGGTCACCGGATGAACAAGCAGGAACAGAGCATGGAAGATGCAATCGCCGAAGCGCTAGCCGCGGTGGATTCAATCGGCGATGAGCCCAGCCCGAAGGCTGCGGCGCCAGAGACCGTCCAGGCAGCGAGCGCAGGCGCGAAGCCGGCTGTCGAGCGGCAAGAAGCTGCGAACTCAGCACCCGTCGAGCCGGCCAGAGCCGCTAGCGATCGCGCAAGCGTCGTCGAAGCAGTTCCCGTTGAGCGCGCTCAAGACGACGGCAGCGCAAAAGCGCTTGAGGAGCTCAAGACGCGCCACATGCGTTTGATGGCGGACTTTGATAATTACCGAAAGCGTGTGCAGCGGGAACAAGCAACGCAGCGGCTGTATGCGTCAGAGAACCCCATGCGTGACCTGCTTGGCGTTGTCGACAACATCGAACGCGCACTCTCGGTATCGACCGAAGAGGACAGCGCAGGCTCGTTGTCTGAAGGCGTCAAAATGATCCTCAATCAGATGCTGAGTGTTTTGGAGCGCCACGGCGTCAAAGCCTTTGAAAGCGTTGGAGAGATTTTCGATCCCGAGCGCCACGAGGCGGTCGCCCGTCAAGGACATGCTGTCCACGCAGAGGACCTCGTCTGCGAGCAAATGCAGAAAGGTTATATGCTTCACGACCGCCTTTTACGCGCAGCTTCTGTTGTCGTGAGTGCCGGAAAGTTGGACAGCGCATCCGATTCGTCGTCTAATGGGATAGATGGCCCGGAGGCTGAGAGCTAAACCGTATGTCGCGCATTGTCGGAATCGACTTGGGGACCACCAACTCATGCGTCGCTATTTATGAAAATGGCGAAGTGGTCGTTATCCCAAACGCAGAGGGTGCTCGTACCACCCCATCTATGGTCGGCTTCACCGAATCGGGTGAGCGGCTGGTAGGCCAGATCGCCAAACGTCAGGCGATCACCAACCCAGCGAACACCATTTACTCAGTCAAACGCCTAATCGGCCGCCGCTTCGACTCGAAAGAGGTCGGATCCATGTCTGAGAACCGCCCCTTCAAAGTGGTGGAAGCCGAGAACGGTGATGCCTGGGTTGAGGGGCGCGGTCGCGCCTACAGCCCGGCAGAGATCTCAGCGATGGTGCTGAGCCGGTTGAAGCAAACCGTTGAAGATTACCTCGGAAGCGAGATCGAGCGAGCCGTGATTACGGTTCCCGCTTACTTTAATGATGCGCAGCGACAAGCGACTCGAGATGCGGGTCGCATTGCGGGTTTGGAAGTTGAGCGGATCATCAACGAGCCGACGGCTGCAGCGCTCGCCCACGGATTGGGCGATGCCACGGCCGAGCTCGTCGCTGTTTACGATTTGGGTGGTGGTACGTTTGATATCTCGATCCTGAGGCGAAACAAGGGTGTCTTTGAGGTCGTCGCAACCAACGGCGACACCTTCTTGGGCGGTGATGACTTCGACATGTGCATCATCAATAAGCTCGCTGACGAGTTCCAAGAAGAGACCGGAGTCGACCTTCGCAACGACCGAATGGCTTTGCAGCGCCTCAAAGAGGCAGCCGAGCGCGCCAAACACGAACTCTCGACCGCTGAGGTCACCGAAATCAATCTCCCGTTCATCTCTGCTGATGCGTCGGGCGCGAAACACCTGACTCGCGAGCTCAAGCGCGAAGACCTTGAGGCTTGGGTTGGCGGCTTGGTCGAGCGCACACTCGAGAGCTGCGAGAGCTGCCTTGAAGACGCCGGAATGTCGGCGGGGGATATCGAAGAGGTCCTGCTCGTGGGCGGTCAAACGCGCATGCCGATGCTTCAAGAAAAGGTCACCGCATTCTTCGGTAAAAACCCCGATAAGCGAGAGAACCCTGACGAGGTTGTGGCGCAAGGCGCTGCCATCCAAGCGGGTATTCTAGCGGGCGATGTTAAAGATGTCTTGCTTCTCGACGTCACGCCTTTGAGCTTAGGTGTTGAGACCCAAGGTGGGTTGATGACGCGCATCATTGAGCGCAACACCACCGTACCGACACGTAAGTCGATGGTCTTCTCAACCGCAGTAGACAATCAGCCTTTAGTGACGATTCACGTGCTCCAGGGCGAACGTGAGATGTCGTCGGATAATATGAGTTTGGGTCGCTTCGAGCTGGTCGGTATTCCGCCAGCCCCTCGAGGCGTTCCTCAAATCGAAGTCAGCTTTGATATCGACGCCTCGGGTCTTGTGAACGTGAGCGCACGGGATCTAGGCACTGGTAAGAAACAGAGCATCCGGATCGTGTCGTCGTCGGGTCTGAGTGAAGGCGCTATCGATAACATGATCTCGGAAGCCGACGATTACCGTGAGGCGGATCGGAAAGCCCGTCAGATGGCTGAATTGCGCAACAACGCAGACGGTCTGATTTACACCACGGATAAGGCGATTGAAGAATACGCCCACGTGCTGACCACGGATGACGTGGAGCAGATTCGTTTGGATCTGAACAACCTGCGACAAGAGCTGTCTCGTGAAGAGTACGACGGCTTACGGCAGGCTGTTCAGCGCTTAGAATTGTCGAGTCATAAGATTGCCGATGCGATGTACGCAGAAGCTTCTGAAGCGATGATCGGCGAAGGTCTAGGCGGAGGCGAATAAGCCATGGATCGGGACCCCTATGAGGTCCTTGGTGTCCCCCGTGACGCGGACGCCAAAACCATTAAAAAAACCTATCGAAAGCTAGCCGCTCGGTATCATCCGGACCAAAATCCTGACGACCCCAGCGCGGAAGAGCGGTTCAAGGAAATTGCAGCCGCTTATTCGGTCGTTGGTGATGCGGAGCGAAGAGCTCGCTATGATCAGTTTGGTCACACCGGGGAGGGAGCTGCTGGGTTTGGTGGCGGATTCCCTGGCGGCTCAGAAATCTTTTCAGACCTCTTTGATATGTTCGGTCGCGGCGCGCGCGGCGCGGACGCAGCGCCTGATTTAAGCCTGCGTATCCGAGCTCGTATCCGCTTTATCGAGATGGCTCGAGGGGTAGAAAAGACGGTCCATTATAAGAGGCTTAGCCCGTGCATCCCGTGCTCGGGTCACGGGACCAAAAACGGACAACGAGCTCGGGTGTGTGCTCAGTGTGGCGGCAGCGGTCAAGTGGCTGCGCAGCGTGGTTTCTTCGCCTTTCCGCAGACTTGTCCTAGGTGTTCTGGCGAGGGTGTCGAGCTCAACGACCCATGCCTGACCTGTCGTGGAAAAGGTCTCCGAGAAGCGCGCCATGAGGTGACGTTAAGGGTCCCTGCTGGGATTACTGATGGATCGCGCCTGAGGGTTCGAGAAGGCGGTCATTACGCCCGAGGTCAAGCAGCGCCTGGTCATTTGCTTGTTGAGATCCACGTTGAGCCACACAGCTTCTTTGAGTTGCGTGACAAAAACCTACATTGCGAGGTCCCTATTCACTTCACCACCGCGGCGCTTGGCGGTTCGGTTGATGTGCCGACGGTCGATGGAGCGATGCTGCGAATGAACGTCCCAGCGGGTACGCAAAACGGGACCGATTTTCGTCTGCGCGGCAAGGGCGTTGGCGAGGGCGACCGTCGCGGCCATCAGATCGTCAAGGTTCGTATCCAGGTTCCGAAAAAGCTGACGACTGAGCAGCGTGAAGCGTTGGATCGATATGCTCAAACCTTGGGCGACGAGCCGGCGGGTGAAAAGAGCTTTTGGCAGAGCATTGCGGACTTGCTCGATTAGCTCGGGACCAAAGCTCGCAGCTCGCTTGCGAAGTGCAGAGCCGCTCGAGCTGGGTCGTCTTCACATTGCTCGATGAGCTTCTTAGTCGGCTCCCAAATCAGGCGACCGCTCGCAGTCAACCGGGCTTGTTTGGGGCGCTGAGCGACCCATCCAACGAGCGCGGAGGGCTCGAGACCGCTCCCTTGTGTGTCGAAGGTCGCTGCTAAAATTAGACGCCGATGCTCGCCTTGACCGCTGAATTGAGACTGTATTTCACTCGCTCCAGCCGCTCCTGCGCGCCAGCGTGTTCGAGCGCACAAGAAAAGAGCCTCAACCTCTTCGGGGAGTTGACCGTAGCGATCCTCAAGCTCTTCTTCGAGCTGCTGAATAATCCAGTCTTCGTCGGCGCGCGCAAGTCGATCGTAAAGACTGATCCGCTCAGCGGCGTCGGGCATGAACTCCCGTGGGACCAAGGCGGGGCGACCCGGTTTAATCTCCACGTTGGCGAGTGTGTTGATCTGCCCGCCTTTAACTCGAGCGATGGCCTCGCGTAAGAGCTCCGAGTACAGGTCGATACCCACCGCTTCAATATGGCCTGATTGATCGGATCCGATCAGGTTTCCTGCACCGCGCAGGTCTAGATCCTCTCGCGCAATACGGATGCCCGCGCCGAGCTCGGTGAACCGTCGGAGCGCCTCTAAGCGTCTTTGTGCGTCGACGCTGAGGTGGTCTTCATCATGGCGCAGCAGCAAATAACAATAACCGCGCTCACGCCGTCGCCCAACCCGTCCTCGGATCTGGTGCAGCTGAGCGAGACCGAAGCGGTCCGCACGGTGGACTAAGATGGTGTTGGCGTTGGGGATGTCTAAGCCAGACTCAATGATGGTCGTGCACACCAAGAGATTGGTCTCGCCGCGGATAAAGCGGATCATCGCTCCATCGGCTTGGTCAGCGCTCATCTGACCGTGCGCAATACCGATCTTGGCTTCGGGAATGAGCTGCCCTAGGTGAGCAGATACAGCCTCGAGATCCTGCACTTTATTGTGCAAAAAGAAGACCTGTCCACCGCGCTCAAACTCACGAAGAATAACCTCCCGAACCATCTGCTCTTCGTATCGACATACGGTGGTGCGAACTGCTCGTCGTGCCGCCGGAGGCGTGCTGATGGTGCTCAGTTTTCGAACCCCAAGCATGGCGAGTTGCATGGTGCGCGGGATCGGGGTGGCGGTCATGGTCAGGACATTAACGCCCTGACACAATTCTTTGATCCGCTCTTTGTGCCCCACCCCAAAGCGTTGCTCTTCATCGACGACCAGTAAGCTCAGCGCCTTAAAGCGAACCTGCCGGCCTAGGAGTTTATGGGTTCCAATAACCACATCGACGGAGCCTTTGCTTAAGCCATCCAGAACGGCCTGGGTCTCTTGAGTGGTGTTCAAACGACTCAAGCCAGCGACTTGAGCACCCATCGCCTCAAAGCGGTCGCGAAAGCTCCGCAAGTGCTGCTGACAAAGAACCGTGGTGGGTACTAAAATAGCGACCTGTTGACCTGCTGCAACCGCAGTAAAAGCGGCGCGCATAGCGACCTCGGTCTTACCAAAACCCACATCGCCGCAGACCAAGCGATCCATGGGTTGGGATTGTGCGAGGTCATGCGCAATCGCATCAAATGCGGCTTCTTGATCAGGGGTCGGTTGAAAGGGAAAGAGCGACTCGAAATTGCGAGCGAGCTCCCCGGCGTCGTTGAGCGGTTTGACCTCAAACGCGTCACGTTTAGCCTGCGTTTCGACGAGGCGATGAGCGATCTGTAGGAGCCCTTTGCGCACTCGAGCGCAGCGCTTGGTCCATGAGCTTCCGCCGACCTTATCGAGTTTGGGCTCACCGCCTCCATCGTAAGGACGCAGCACACCAATACGCGCCACCGGAACAAAGACTTTGTCCTGGTCTCGAAAGTCCACTCGGATAAAGTCGTGATCGATCCCATCGATGCTGCGCCGCTCGATCCCTTGATAAAGGCCGATTCCAAAATCTAGATGAACGACAGCCTTTCCAATTTTGAGTTCGGCTAGGGTGGTATTGAATTGGTTGGGACGTTGCGCTCGAAGGTTGCGCCTTCGACCGTTGACCAAGGTTTCAGGAATGAGGACCAAGAGGCGCTGTCGGTCGACGTAGCCGCGCCGAAGCGCCGCGTCGCCAATGTACACCGAGACCTTCGGGTCGCGCAGTGTTTTGAGTTCATCGTTAGGTCGCCAGGTCGCGCTTTGGTCAAGCTGACGCACGATCAAGCCTCGCTCGGTCAACTGTTTCGCTAAGCGCTGGCGCCTGGTTTCATGCTCACTCAGCGCAACAAGGGTCATGTGTTGTGCGCGCCATCGCTTGATTTGAGTCACTAAGGGCTCAAGCAGATCGCCGTCATCAGCGAGGGCTCTTCGGCTAGCTAGCGTGAGGTCGCGACGCAATTCATCGAGATCATCAAAGCGGCTGCGCTCCTCATCGGGCCCTGAGGCGCTATCGAGTTCGATGACCGAGCGCTTCGCGAGCACTTTTAATAAACCACTATGATCCAGCCGGTGCTGCTCTGGTGGCGCAACAAGCTCTTGTTCTTTGCGGTCTGCAAAGCCCTGACTGAGTGCTAGATCGGTTTCAATCCAGGCGTTCTCGATGGCTCGTGGACCACATAAGACGATGCGAGTGGATTGGGGTAACAGCTCAAGCAGACACGTGCTTCCAGCGCGCAATAAAGGCTCTAAACCCTCGATGCCCGGATAACGAATTCCTGCTTCGATACGTTGCCAGCAGCGGAGAAAGTTTTCGGAAGGAAGCTCAAGCTGATCACTCAGCGCTAATAAAGCCTGTCGTTGTTTTTCGGCAATCGATGCACCGACAGAAAACGCTCGCGCTGGAGGGACCACCAACAGGTCCAGCGTTCGTCCTTGGCGTTGGGTCATCGGATCAAACAACCGCAAGGTCTCAATGCTGTCGCCAAAGAAATCAGCGCGGACAGGCTGAGCCTCACCCGGAGGCCACAGGTCAACCACTGAACCGCGCAGTGAGACCGTGCCTGGGTCCTCGACCAGAGGGGTTCGATGATAACCAGCACCCTCAAGATGATTAAGCAGCTGATCGCGTTCGAGCTCTTCACCGGTCATCAACAGCAAAGAGGTCGCATTAATGGTCGCTAGATCTGGGACATATCGACCGATAGCAGCCGCTGAAGCGACCACGATATCGACCGGTTCACCGACGCTTAGCCGAGCGAGCAAGCCCAGCCGAGACCAGGTATGACGGGGGTCCGGCGTCAACGGCGAATAGGGGCTTTGCTCATCGTCTTGATAGCTCAAGATCTGCCGATGGGGTGCGAGCTCACTAAGATCGGTCGCTAATCGCTCGAGGTCTGAATCGCTGGGGGTTACGATCAGATGAGGACCCGGCTGATCAAGAAGCTCCAGACTGCGTGCAGCCCAGGCACAGTTCGGTATGCCATAGTCTCGAGTGCTCATGACGACCCTGGAACCGAGATTCCGAGCTTCGCAAGTCGCTCAAGAAGTGCTGCATGGTCTTGTTTGAGTTCGGTTGAATCGCGCTGGGGCAGCTCTTCAATGTCCTCTTGCACGATGCCGCAACCTTCAAGGTCATGAAGAAAGCGAGACGGGATTCGCATCGCACGCCGCTCGCCGCGTACCGCTTCTTCGCTTCGGGTCAGGACCAAATGGTCTCTAGCCCTGGTGATCGCGACATACAAAAGGCGGCGCTCCTCCTCGATCTCTCCCAAGTCGTCCGAGTCAATACTTCGCTGGGTCGGCAGTGAGCCCTCTTCGATGCCCGCGACCCAAACGCGGTCAAACTCCAAACCTTTGACCCCGTGGATCGTACTCAGGGTGATCCGACCCTTTTTATCGGCGCTTTCATCTTGAGCACTGGCTAGCGTCATTCGATTAACGAACGCGTTGAGTTTGGCTCTTGGCGAGTTACCAAGTGAAGCGTTTGACCAGCTGCGCTCCACCAGGTCGAGGGTGCGCTCAAGGTCAGCTAGGTGGCGCAGGAGCGCCTTTTCGTTGCTGATCTCTTCTCGAACTCGATCATCGTAGTTGCTTGAGTCCAAGACACTTCTAAGCACCTTTTTTGGGCTTGTACCCGCTTTGAGTTCGCGCCGCGCAGCGAGGATATCAGCCTGGAAGCTGTCGAGCGCTTGACGCGCAGGAGCGCGCATCGATTCGACCTCGCTGCTTGAGACCGCAGCGATGCCTTTGCCCTGGCTGTCGGCTAGCGTCCTTAGGCTCTCAATCGTGGCAGCGCCGATCCCTCGACTCGGTGTGCTGATCGCCCGCCGAAAAGCCACCTCGTTGCGATCAGAGGCGATGACTTGCATGTAGGCAAATAGGTCTCTGGCGGCTTTCTTATCCGCCGTTCTCTTTCCGCCGATCAGGCGAAAGTTCAGCTCGCGCCGGCCAAGCTCTGCTTCAAACAGTGGAGCTTGGGCGCTTCGTCTGATGAGAATTGCCATTTCATCGAGGTGGATCCCGGCGCGTGCCAAACGAGCCATATCACGCACCACCACCTCCGCCTCGAGTTCGTTGTCTGCAAAGACCTGCAACCGAACGGGCGAGCCCTCTCCACGAGCGGCGGTTAGAATTTTTTCTTTGCGGTGGCGGTTGCACGCAATGAGCTGGTTTGCGGCATCAAGAATAGGACTTTTGCAGCGGTAGTTTGCGGTCAAGTAAATGGCTGTGCAGCCGGGGAACTGTCGCTCAAAATCTAAGATGTTGCGCTGATCTGCCCCTCGCCACCCATAAATGCTTTGATCATCATCACCCACCACACATAGGTTTCCGCTCGGACCCATCAGCTTGCTAAGAAACTGAAACTGCATCGTGTTGGTATCTTGGTACTCATCAACGAGTGTGTAGCGCCAGCGCTTGCGAAGCTGAGCAAGAACCTGAGGGTGATCATCTAAGAGCTTAAGCGGTAGATCGATCAGGTCATCAAAATCGACAGCGCCTAAGATCCGCTTTTCTTCGTTGTAGCGCTCCATCAAAAGACCCAGCGCATAATGATCATCGTCATCACTATCTTTGAGTGATTCAGAGTCGAGACCTTCATTTCGAGCTGAGGATAAGAAGCTTGCGACCAGGTCAATCTGGCGGCCTAGATGCGTCCGGACACGTGAGCAGACGCGTCTGAGCACAGAGTTTTGTTCGCTTTGATCGAGGATGCTGATCTGGCCTGGAAGGCCTAGCTCATCGTGGAATTCTCGGACCAGCCGTAGCCCAAGCCCATGAAAAGTGCCTAGGCTCATACCCTCTGAGGCTTGTCCGAGTCGTTCGCGCATCTCAGCGGCTGCTTTGTTGGTAAAGGTCAACGCGAGGATCGATTGAGCGTTGACCCCAGAGCGCAGCATGTAGCGAATGCGCTCGGTGATCACCCTGGTCTTGCCTGAGCCGGCACCTGCGAGGACCAAAACGGGTCCTTCAATCTGTTCGACAGCCGCTTGCTGTTGGGGATTGAGTTGCATTTTTGTCTCGCCGAAGGTGGGTTCGGCTAGCACGCTCCAAGCGATGGTTCCAGCGCGCTGCAAGGGGCCGGCTTGACGCCGTTCACGGGCGCATGCATGCAAGAGCGAACAGGACCGAGTTGTGTCGAGGTGGTATCCACGGTGAGTGAGCAGCATCTTCCAGAAGTACTGCACCACCTCGTGGTGATGTCGCTGCGAATTGCGGCGAATGGTACATCGCCAGATAGCGCGGCCCGAGCTGCGCTTGAGCTGCGCACAAATCAAGCCACGGGCCTGGTCAACGTCGAAGCAGCGATGGCGTTTCTAGAGCAACTCAAAGGTGACTATGAGAAGGGTCAATTCTCATCTCAGCCGCCTCAGGATGGGGACCTGCCCAAGCAGCGCACCAAGCTTTTGCTCGACGCCGCCGTGGATGCTTTACGCACCGCTGCTCATGCTGACCGGAACTTGGTGTTCCCGTCGGTGGCGGCGCCTAAAGAGGGTGAGACAGCCGATCAGGCGCTAGGGCGTCAACTTCGAGAGGTTGGCGAGGCGATCAAAGATCGACTTAAAAGCACTCTGGCTGATCGCAAGCAGTTGGTACTCAGCCTAGAAGGTTTGGTTCGCCAGATCGCAGAACTGCAAGGCGGAGGCGATCAATTAGGCCGCGACCTTGAGGGCGTGAATGAGGTGATTCAAGAGGTCAGTGAGGCTGAGGAGCTCTCGCCGGCAGTGCGTGAGAAACTTCTGAATCGAGCGGGCACGCTCACCACTCGAATGGGTGAGATGAAACAGCGCATCAGCACAGCCCACACAGAGATGGCTAAAGCGCAAAATCGAATAGCGGGCCTTGAGCAAGAGCTCAAAGAGCGTGAGCAAGAAGCTCGTAACGATCAATTGACTGGGCTTCCCAACCGCCGCGCTCTGGACGCTATGCTCGCCGATGCGTCGCAGAAAGCGCATCAGCTAGGCGAGCCTTTGACGGTGGTGATGCTCGATATTGATCACTTCAAACGGTGCAACGATAACTATGGCCATCGTGGTGGTGATGCGGTCTTGACCGAGGTTGCCGCTCGCTTGCGCGCTGAGATGCGCGGCTCTGACTTTGCCGCTCGCTACGGCGGAGAAGAGTTTATCCTGGTGCTGCCAGGTTGTTCGTTGATCTTGGGTCAGCGAGTCGCAGAGCGAGTCCGACAGGCGATCGCTCGTCGACCGATCGTCTTTGAGGGGAAAACCATCTCGGTGACGACCAGCTTGGGTTTGGCAGAGCTGCAACCTAAAGAAACACCAGGAGCGGCGATTGAGCGAGCCGACCAGGCTTTGTACAGCGCCAAGAAAACAGGTCGTAATCGCTGGGTCGCAGCCTGCTGAGTTAAAGCTTTATCCTAAATTCGCCGTGTTTTGATGGTGATGAGTGCTTTGTTTCGAGAGCGCTTGTCGGGGTGACATAATTTTGACAGACCAATTCCAGCGCCGGAGGGGTTGGTGCAAATCCTGATTGTCGATAGCGACCGCCGCACTC
>Ga0315321_10001906_pt1 | contig 16190 bp, 7 predicted proteins | sample M180m21515metaG_FD_203464 | JGI IMG/M metagenome (GOLD analysis project Ga0315321, IMG submission 203464) | Ammonia-oxidizing marine archaeal communities from Monterey Bay, California, United States - M1 80m 21515 | ecosystem: Environmental > Aquatic > Marine > Intertidal zone | place: USA... | reverse complement strand
GAATCGCTTACGGGCGTTAGCTTGAATGTTGAATCGCTACCTTCAGATGAAGGAACCGGCACTTTTGATACGGTTGGGGCTTCCCAGTTTATTTCCTCGGACCAGTTTGAGCAGTATTTGAGACTTGGCCGGACTGCGATTGACGAAGCCTTCGTCCGCTACTCCACTCGTGCAAAGCCCACCAAGGTTTTCCGGGTAGAACTTGAAGAATCCGTAAACCCGAAGAAATTGGAAATCGTTAAAAAATTGGAGGAAACATATCAGAAGAAATGGCTTCCATGGAAAGAAGGGGTCGACAAGGCCGCAAAAGCTCCAGAGAACCAACAGATTGTGGCCGAGCTTCGTAAAAAGCATCCCAATTATGATACCGATCCTGTCCTCAAGTATAAAATGGCGGGTCTTCTGAAAGGAGCCCCCGATCCTCGCGACTATGGCGGCAGCGATCCAATCAATGCCGTAGCCGCCTTGTACAGCCCCTACCGGCGATATCACAGCTACATGAAGCACTACGCCAAGCTTCCTCACAACGATCGGGGGGCCTACCTGCAACTTTCACGGGGGATTCAACGCTTTGACATTCACCCCGATCCGAAAGACGTTCCTTCGGGTACCTACAAGCTCAGGATCCGGGCCGGAGCGGTCAAAGGTTCCGATCCTTCCCGCCATTTCATCGAGATCGGTCATCCCCAAAATCTCAAAGGAACCTCACCCGGCTTCACCAAACTGCTCAGCATGCAACAGATATCCGGCACCATTGAGAATCCGGAGATCATTGAGGTCAATATTGAATTCGGGGAACGCACGCCGCGAGCAATCGGCATCCAGGAACGCCAGCCCAAGTCGGCAAAACTTGTCAGAGAAGAATACGACCGTCACAAGCAGAAGAACGGGTACGGTACGCCGCCCGCGATTTGGGTCGATTGGATGGAGCTGGAAGGTCCGATCAAGGAGACCGCGGGGCAGGCTTTTCGGGTTGAGCCTGAGACCACCGTCAACGTTCAAAGCGCGAAAAACATGAAGGAAATGGAGGAGACCTACGAACGCTACCTTGGCTGGAAGGCTGGAGTTGATAAGGTTACTCTCGCTCCGGAGAATCAGAAAGCCCTCGAGCAGATTCGTAAGAAGCACAATCTTACCGACCTGACTGATAACATCAGACTCTACCAAAACGCCAACCTCCTAAAAGGGGTGCCTGATCCTAAGAAGTTCGGTTTTAAAGATGCCAACGACGCATCTTTTTCATATCGGGGTGGGTACGAGCGAAAGTATGCCTACCTCAAACACTATGCTGAACTTCCTTTGAGTGACCGTGGTACTTACCTAAAGCTTGGCTGGGGAATTCAACGGATTGATGTGACTCCGCCCAAGGACAAACTCGTGCCCGGAACCTACAAACTCAGGATTCGGGCTGGTTCGGTGAAAGGTTCCGATCCAAAGAGGCATTTTATCCAGATCGGGCACCCGCAACGGCTCAACGGAGTCATGGCTGGCTTTGAAGGCAAACCAATCAGCGGCCACCAGGTCAATGGCACGACAGAAAATCCGGAAATCATCGAAACTACTGTGAAAATCGGAGCGGACACGCCACGTGAATTCGGTATTCAGGAACGCCAACCTGAAGACAGAAATTTACATCGTAAAGAGTTCTATCGCATCAAGCAGGAAAATGGCTATGGCTACCCTCCTGCGGTATGGGTCGATTGGATCGAACTGGAAGGTCCAATTCAAGAGAATCAAGTGTCGGAATCAACGGTCACGAGAGTTGAACCCGAGAAGACCATTAACCCGGCCAATGAAAAAATCATCAAGCAAACCAAAGAACGGCAGGAGCGCTTTAAACAATGGAAAAAAGCAGTAGATGAGGTCTCCAAGACTGCCGAGAATCAGGCAATCATTGCAGAGATTCGAAAGACCGACCGCCTGATCGATCATCCTAATCGTTTTTATACGTATGCCGATCGTTTAAAGGGCACTCCCAACCCCAAGGACTTCGGGTTTATCGATTCGAATAAAGCAGCAGCCTTTGATCCTTCGAGATCCAAAAATCTTGCTCTGCATGAACATTACGCGAGCCTTCCTCATCGGGATACCGGCACTTACCTTAAACTGACTCTCGGAACCGGACGGGTGATCGTTGCGCCAAAAAAGATGCCTGTGGGCAGCTATGTTTTGCGGGTTCGTGTTGGCACGGTGAAGGGCACTCCGGACGCGCGCCGATTCATTGAGATCGGTCACCCGCAGCGGGTTATCGCTTCGAGGGACTGGGGATTAGAGGGACGATCGATCAGCGCGCATCAAGTCACCGGAACCATCGAAGAGCCGCAGATCATTGAGATTCCCGTTGAGGTGAGTTCGGATACGATTCGGGAATTTGCCGTGCAAGAAAAGCAGCCTAACACCGGAAATTTGAAAGCCCTCTGGGACGAGCATAACAAGCTCAAGAAAGAGAACGGCTACGGTCATCCGCCGGCGATTTGGGTCGACTGGGTTGAACTGGAAGGGCCACTACCGGAAGCAGGCACTAAGGCCGGGCTGGCTCAAATTCTCACCGATAATCTAGTCGGTCCCAAAGAATCCGAATCGGAACGGGCCCGAAAAATCTTGTCGGAGTTTTCCCTGACCGCCTTTCGTCAGGTCAGACCGGCACCCAAATTCATCGATCAATTGTTGGCCTTGTTCAAAACCCGACGAACTGCCGGTGAACCTTTCGAAGTCGCTATTCGCACACCCCTCAGTGTGATTCTTGCCTCTCCCGGTTTCCTTTACCTGCACGAACCAAGTCTTGAAAAGCAACGCCGCACCTTAACTGATCGCGAACTGGCCGTGCGGCTAGCTTATTTCCTCTGGAGCGCCCCGCCCGATGCAGAACTACTTGCCCTTGCTGCAAAGAACGCCCTCCACAAACCCGCAACGCTGCGCCAACAGGTGAGTCGCCTACTGGCCGATGTGCGTTCCGATGAGTTCGTTTCCGGCTTTGTGCATCAGTGGCTACACATGGAGCGGTTGGACTTCTTCCAGTTCGACACCAAGCTCCATCGAGAATTTGATGAGAGCGTTCGTGCCTCTGCCCGTAGGGAGGTTTATGAATCCTTCGCCCATCTCTTGCGTGATCCTGAGTTTGGTCGCCTCGGTAAACTCCTGAAAAGCGACTACGTTTTTATCAATGGTCTGTTGGCCAACTATTACGGTATCGAAGGAGTCACTGGAGAAGAATTCCGTAAAGTAAAACTACCGGTGGGTTCACCTCGCGGTGGGTTGCTCGGCACCGCTGCTATTCACGCTATGGGTAGTGACGGCGTTGAGAGTAGTCCCGTTGAACGCGGCGCTTGGGTGTTGCGATATCTATTGAATGATCCGTCGCCTCCCGCGCCGCCTAATGTGCCGCAACTCTCACGTCTAGCCGACAAACCGCTCACCGTCCGCGAAAAGCTGTCCGCCCATCAGGAGGAAGCCCAGTGCGCCAGTTGCCATCGCAAGATTGATCCCATTGGATTTGGTCTTGAGAACTTTGACGCTGCGGGTAAATGGCGGACGACCGGAGTCAACCGAACTAAAGCTGGAAGGAATTGGAAGACAAACAAGACTTGGGAAATCGACGCCTCCGGAGCCTTCCACAAAGGCTCGGCCTTCGCCGATTATTTCGAATTGCGCGATCGAGTTGCTGAACGCGAACCAGACTTCGCCCGCGGCTTCACCGAAGCCCTGGTCAGCTACTCCCTCGGCCGCCCCTTCGGCTTCACCGACGAAGGCTTGGCATTGGAGATTTTGGAAACTGCTAGGAAAGAGCAATACTCAGTTAGCGAATTTGTTCATGCTTTGGTACAGAGTAAGACCTTTATAACCAAATAATTCTCCTCAACTCGTCACGTGAGAAACCTTCATCTATACGTCATCTTATCGGGCTTATTTGCTGTTGGGCCAGGGTTTGTAAATTTATTGTACGCACAAGCTGACGAAGAGGGTGTAAGGGTAATGTCCTACAACATCCACCGTGGAGGTGTCGTAATGCTGAAGCAACCATTGTCCCAAACGGCGAAAGTGATCCAGTCCGCCCAAGCTGACATTGTCGGCATTCAGGAAACGAGATCACCGCGGGGTGACAAATTGGAGGAGCTCGCCAAGTTGCTTGGTTGGAACCATGACATGGGGAAGGGTTCTCAAATTTTAACGCGTTATGAAATACTCGAATCACTCAACAGTGGCGTTAAGATAAAACTGGATTCAGGCAAGGAAGCTTACGTCTTTAACCTCCACCTGCCGTCCCATCCCTACCAGCCGTATCAGCTTCTGGGCATCCGTCCAAAGTGGCACAAGCACACAAATGATATCACATTCATCAAGACCGAGGCCGAGGCAATTGAATGGGCAAAAAAGGCTCGCGGCCGCGAGCTCTCCAAGCTCCTTAGGCTAATAAGGACCATACCCGACAAACAGGCTCCCATTTTCGTGGTGGGCGATTTCAACGAGCCCTCCCACCTAGACTGGACGGAGAGAGCGGCCAAGGCAACTCGCCACCCGATCAAAGTGGAGTATCCCAATTCATTGGCGATGATAAAAGCTGGCTTTACCGATGCCTATCGCGCGATCTATCACGACGAGATGAAACACCCGGGCTACACCTGGTCTTCCTTTTACAAGTTCGATGATCCCTCGACTCACCATGACCGTATCGATTTCGTATACTTCAAAGGCAAAGGTATAAAACTGAACGAAGTAAAGATCGTGGGCGAAAACCAGAAAGATGCAGATATCGTTATTTCTCCCTATCCGTCCGATCATCGTGCGGTGGTGGCTAATTTTAAGATAACCAAATAAACAAAATGAAGATCGGGAGTGCATTGTCCATCATTGTGGCTTCTTTGTGAGGCAGAGGAAAACCCGGATGGGTGCATACGAATCCCAGCGAGCTGTTGCCAAAGCCAAGCATTACAGCTTTACCGAATTTATTTATTCTTTGGTTCTTTCCCAAGCATTCAGCAAGAAGTAGATTTCTCGCCGCATGAAAGCTCTTCACCGACTATTTGTTTCCGCCCTATTCCTTTCGCTTTTTTCTGTTGGTTTAGCTGAGCCACTGAACGTCTTCTTTGGTACAGGCGGTCGCGGGGCCGAGGGCATCTACCACGCCACCTTCAACCCGGACAACGGAAGTTTCTCTCCGGCCAAGCTGGCTGCCAAGATCGGTTCGCCCGGTTTTCTTACCCTACATCCTAACGGCAAGATTCTGTATTCGGTGGGCCGCTGGGAGGATGGTGCGGGGGCTGTTGGTTATCATATCAACAATGGAGAGCTTCAGGAATTCACCCGGATGGTCTGCCCTGACGGCGGCGGTTGCCACATTGCCGTTCATCCGAGCGGAAAATTTCTCCTCACCGCCCAGTACGGTGGCGGGTCGGTTGCCCTTTTCCCGCTCGATTCATCCGGTAAACTGGGTGAACCAACTGTCACCGAACATGAAGGTGGATCGAAGGTTGTGGAACGCCGGCAAGAATCCCCTCATCCTCATTGGACAGGATTTTCTCCGGATGGAAAATACGCCCTTGTGCCAGATCTTGGGCTCGACCAGATCGTCATCTACAAGGTCGACCCCTCCAAGCCCGCCATTAGCCCACACGGAGTCGGGCAATCGGTGCCCGGAGGCGGTCCTCGTCACCTACGTTTCTCGACCGATGGGAAATTCATATATCTGCTTAATGAACTGACACTTTCGGTGACCACTTTCGCTTGGGATACGGCCAAGGGAACGGCTAATCCGCTCACCACTGAACCCGCCCTGAGCGTGCAGGACAAGGAGGGCGAGACCTTCAACTCCTCGGCCGAGATTCTCGTCCACCCGAACGGACGCTTTGTTTATTCCTCCAACCGTGGACACGACAGCGTCTCGGTCTACCGGGCCAACTCCAAGAGTGGAAAGCTGAAGGTCGTGCAGGTTCAGCCGGTTCGCGGGGCTTTCCCGAGAAATATCAACCTGAGTCCCAACGCCAGCTGGTTGCTCGCCGCCGGAGCCGACTCCAACACCGTAGCCGCCCATCGGGTTGACCCTGAGACTGGCAAGCTTACTTATCAGCGAGGCTCAATCGTCAATGTGCCTTCACCGATCTGCATCCTTTTTGCTAAGTAACTTCTAGGGAAAGAACAATCACGCTCGAACGAATAGCTTAATTCTCGCATTTCGAGAAAAGTAAATTTTCGTTTTAGTTCGGCCTCGATACGCTTTGAAGATTGACGAATTTTAGTGAGTCGGCAATTTTCGGCGCGATGAATAATACGCAGGAAACGGTGAAGTTTGCCGAACGCACATCGGTCGAACAGGTTGAGGAAAGTAAAGACTTGGCGCCTAAATTCGACGCCAATGGTGTGATCCCTTGCGTTACCATGCATCACGAGACACGGGAGGTGCTGATGTTTGCATTCATGAATGAGGAGGCTCTTAAGCTTACCATTTCTACCGGGTTGGCTCATTACTGGTCACGGTCCCGAAAGAAGCTTTGGAAAAAAGGCGAAAGCTCCGGAATGTTTCAAAAGATTGAACGTATGCTCATTGATGATGATCAGGATTGTGTCGTCATTGAAGTGTCGCTCACCGAACCCAAGGTTGGAGGTACAGAGGCGTCCTGTCACGTTGGCTACCGCAGCTGCTTTTATCGCCAAGTGCCGATCGGTGAAGGTGATTCCAAACGGGAACTGCAATTTATCGAGAACGAAAAAGCATTCGACCCTAAGGCCGTTTATGGCGATGCCCCAAACCCAACCCAACTCTGAACTTAAGTTAAAGACCGAATCATAAAAATTTAAAGCCATGAGAACATTTCTACAATTACTCATCATTGCGGCGCTAGCTACTCCGGCTTTTGCTCAGAACAAGAAGGTTGTGTTCCTCGCTGATCGCGGAAAGAACTCGAAAACCCATGCTCATGAGAGTGGAAATGAATTGCTCGCCAATGCACTCGAGAAGAGCGAACTCGGTTTTGAAACATCTCTTCACAAGGGTTGGCCTGCTGATCCTAAGGCGTTTGATCGGGCTGACTGTGTGGTCATCTTTTGCAACGGGGGCAAAGGGCATCTCGTAATGAATCACCTAGACCAGTTCGAGAAGCTCATTGATGCTGGTGTCGGATTCGTTTTCATGCACTACGCTGTGGAAGTTCCTAAAGGCCGCGCAGGGGAACTCATGCTTAAAGCAATGGGCGGTTATTTCGAGACTCACTGGTCGGTAAACCCTCATTGGACGGCTGTATTCAAATCTTTACCTAAGCATCCCATCACTCGCGGCGTGAAGCCGTTTGTTCAGGACGATGAATGGTATTATCACATGCGTTTCCAGCCAGAGATGAAAGGTGTCAGTCCTATTCTTTCGGCTCATCCTCCGAAAAGTACTATGGATCGAAAAGACGGGCCTCACTCAAATAACCCTCACGTCCGTAAGTCTATGGCTGCGGGTGAAATCCAACACATCGGATGGGCTTATGAACGGCCCAATGGCAAAGGCCGTGGCTTTGGTACTACCGGAGCGCACTACCATCATACCTGGGGTGAGGATAATTGGCGTACTCTAATGCTAAACGCTATCGCCTGGACAGCGGGTGTTGAAGTGCCCAAGAAGGGAGTTCCCTCACTTCCTTTTTTAATCAAGTAAACCGGATCACGGCATTGTACATTTAGTTGATTCTGAGTTTCTGCGGGGTTGTATAATCAATAAGTTCAAGATCGGTTCAAGAACGAGAGTGAATCGGAGTGAGCTTAATTAATTAACCCAGCTGAATTACGAGCGTCCTCATCAACTTCAGGTTGTATGATTAAAAAAAACTTCTTTTTGTTTTTGCTGATATTATCAGTTTCTTCTTGGGGTAAGCCTGCGAAGAATATTGTCCTTATCTTGGCTGATGATCTCGGTTGGGCAGACACGACGTTATACGGCAAGACTTCCCTTTATGAGACGCCAAATATCGAGCGCCTTGCCAAGCGGGGTATGACCTTTACGGATGCTTATGCGAGCCCCATTTGTTCGCCGACTCGAGCCAGTATCTTGACCGGACAAAACCCCGCCCGCCACGGTATGACCTCGCCGGCGGCTCACTTGCCGGAGGTTCGACTTAAGCCTGTTGCCCAGCCCGCTGGTTTGCCTCACCAAAAAAGCGTCAATATTAAGACCGCAACGCGGATCGATCCGGTTGTGCCTACTCTCAGTGAGATTCTAAAAGAGGCTGGCTATGCCGCCGCTCATTTCGGTAAGTGGCATTTGGGGGTGAAGGGTTTCACCCCGTTGGAACATGGGTTTGATGTTGATCTTCCTCATTGGCATGGTCCCGGCCCCAAGACCGGTTACTTGGCGCCATGGGGATATCCAAATCCGGCCTTTCCGGAAGGCCCGCCTGGCCAACACATCGAAGATCGCATGGCAAAAGAGGCTATCACTTGGCTTAAGAACCGAGACCGCACCAAGCCTTTCTTCATAAACTACTGGCAATTCTCCGTGCACGCGCCCTTTGGAGCCAAGCCGGAACTGATTGAGCATTACCGCAAGAAGATCAAGCGCGGTGAGAAACAGCAGTCGCCCACGTATGCGGCGATGGTGCATTCCTTGGATGAAGCGGTAGGCACCTTGCTCGATGCACTTGATGACGAGGGTGTTACCAATGAAACCATCATCGTTTTTTACTCCGACAATGGTGGCAACATTCATTGCGGTCTAGAGGAGACGGATGCCACCGGCGAGGAATACATCACTGCCATTACCAGCAATCACCCATTGCGTGGTGGCAAAGGAGGCATTCACGAAGGCGGAATTCGCGTGCCGGCCGTGGTCGTTTGGCCGGGTGTGACCAAGCCCGGTTCAAGGAATGACACCCGAATTCAAGCCAATGACCTGTATCCGACGATCCTAAAGATGCTGAATGTAAAGCACCCAAAGGATCACGTCATTGACGGCGTGGATTTCAGTAACGCCTTGAGCGGCCAAAAGATGGAGCGCAAGCCGATGTTCACTTATGTGCCGGGTCACGGGAACACCCCACAGTGGCTCCCGCCCTCGATGGCGGTTCATCATAGCGATTGGAAATTCATCCGCACCTTTCACTATGGCGAGGACGGAAAGCACCAGTACCGGCTCTATAATTTGCGCAACGACATCGGCGAAAACCACAACGTGGCCAAGCTGCATCCAGAGCGTGTCAAGGTGATGGATCAGTGGATCACTGATTACCTAGCTGAGGCAAAAGTCGTGGTGCCCTTGCCCAACCCTAAATTCGATCCCGCCAAGTTTGATCCCGCCACTATCGGCGTGCAAAAGGGCGGCCTAAAAATGCCTCGGACAAAAAGCAGGCCAGACCAGCCTGCACCAGTGCCGCCGGTCCGTAAGAAATCCATGCTCGGTTGGGTTGCCAAGAACGCCGACGTTATCTCCAAAGACCACACCCTGCGCATCACGGCGACGGGCCGCCAACCCTTTCTCGCCAATGCTAATATTGGAGTGGAAGGCCCTGTTCAGGTGCGATTGCGAATTCGCACGGCAAAGAATGGGGAAGGGCGCCTGCAATGGCGCACTAAGGATCAGGAAGGGTTTCCTGAGACCGGCCAACGAAAGAGCTTTCTCATCAGTGGCGGCGAATGGCGTGAATTGGCTGTGCCGCTGAACGTGAAAGGGCAGCTTCTTCACCTGCGCGTTGTCCTGCCTGCCCAGGAGGAGCCGATCGACATGGACTGGATCGAAATTAGGTCGGCTGACGAAAATGTGAAGGCGACCAAACGCTGGAATTTCAACACCTCCACTCCAAGCCCATCCGTAAAGCCGATTAAACAACCAAACGTCATCCTCATTCTCGCCGATGATCTTGGGTACGGCGAGCTTGGTTGCTATGGAGCGCCGAATGTTAGGACGCCGCATATGGATTCACTTGCTGCGCAAGGCGTGCGATGCACAGATGGCTATGCTGCATTTCCTGTGTGTTCGCCAAGCCGGGCTGCGCTTTTAACGGGTCGTTATCCAGCCCGCTTTGGCCCTACCTATGAAGATTATTATGGTGGTGGCGCGCCTGAACTCGATCCCATCAAGCATCCAACAATCGCGCAGATGATGAAGGATGCCGGATACCGCACCGGCTGTTTCGGAAAGTGGAACGTCTCCAATCTAAATCGGCGGCCGGCTAATGATTTTGGCTTTGATCGCTGGGTAGGTCTCCATCTCAACCACGATTTCTATACGCACAAAGTGGTGCGCACAGGCGAATTGGACATGTACGAGAATGGTGAAAAACTAAAACGCGCGGGCATCTGGTCAGACACGATCTTTGCCAATGAAGCGATCTCCTTTATCAAGGCTGAAAGTAAGAAGCCTTTCTTTATCTATCTCCCCTTCCAAGCTCCGCACACCCCCATTCAAGATCCTGATGTTCCTATGGATAAACCTCAGGAAAAGAATCGCCAGACCTTGATTAAAATGATTGAGCGACTTGACCATGAAATCGGTCGTATTCTACAGGTACTTAATGATAAAAAATTGGCAAATAACACGCTGGTGATTCTGACTAGCGACAATGGCGGCGAGCAGACAATTGCCCGCAATCTACCGCTCAATGGAGCCAAGCAAATGCTCTTGGAAGGGGGTATCCGCGTGCCTCTAATCCTACGTTGGCCAGTAGTACTGCCCGCGGGACGGGAATTCTCAATGCCAATCAGCGCTATGGATCTCACTGCTACAATTGCTACAGCAGCAGGTGTTAAATCCGTACCAGATAAACTCTTTGATGGTGTCGATCTACTACCATCCCTTAACGGTAAGCTTGAGCTAGACTACGATCGGCCACTCTTCTTTCGACGCCGTAATGTGTCTGTTCGAGAAGGCCTCAACGCGATCCGCCAGTCGGCTGTGCGTAAGGGAGATTGGAAATACCTGCGGACGTACAGGCCAGTCGGGAGCGGTAAACACCAAGCCGCCCTCTACAACTTGAAAAAGGATATTGGTGAAAAGAAGGACTTGGCCGCTGCCTATCCCGAAGTCACGAAAGCAATGAGTAATCTCCTCGGCCAATGGGAACATGAAATGAGCAAGACCGCAGAACCTTTTCCCGAGGTTTTGCCCCGAAAAAAAACACGAAAATGATCAATCGAACCTTTTTCACGATTATTTCCTGCTGCATCGCATTCATAGAGGTGTCCGCGAGGGATTTGAAGAAGCCTGATGTGGTTTTTATAATTGTCGACGACCTTAATGACTGGATTGGTGTGATGGAGGGGCACCCTCAAAGTAAAACACCTAACCTTGACGCGCTTGCGAAGAGCGGGGTCTTGTTTACGAATGCGCACTGCAATGCGCCCCAATGCGGCCCGTCTCGAACGAGCCTCTTACATGGCCTATACCCAAAGAGCACCGGCCGATATTTTAACAGCACTCGCAGGCCGGCTTTTTTTGGTGATCAACCGATGCAGGGGGTCACTTCTCCCAATGCGCCGGAAAATGCTATGGTCTTACAACAGCACTTCAAGCAAAACGGCTACCGGGTAGTAAGTGGAGGGAAAGTAGCTCACGGAAACAATACGTTGAAGGGGCAAGTCGATGAGTACCTGAACCGTCCGCAGGATGTTCGCGGCAACTTTACCGATGGTAAGGCGAATCTCTGGGGGGAAGGTGGACCCCATAATCACCCTGATGAACAAACCGGGGACTATAAAGTGGCCCAATGGGCAATCGAGGAATGGCGGAAGGCCAGCGAAAAGCCTCTCCTTATGACGGTGGGCTTTTATCGTCCGCACCGTCCGTTTAATGCGCCCAAGGCCTACTTCGAAAAATTTCCTTTGGAGACTATTCAGTTACCACAGGTTCGAGCGGATGATCTCGATGACCTTCCATCCTACGGAAAGGCCTTGGCCCGTTCCAATGCGCATAAGGATTTATTCAAGCCTCGAACCGTGCATGAACAGATTCTGCACCTCGGAGGTGAAAAGGAATGGAAATACATGGTGCAGTCCTACCTTGCATGTATCAACTATGTGGATACTCAGATTGGACGTTTACTGGACGAGCTCAAAGAGAACCCTCGAAAACGGGAGACGGTCATCGTACTCACCAGTGATCACGGTTGGAACCTTGGGGAGAAAACTCACTGGTGCAAGGCTGCCATCTGGAGAAATACCACCCGTGTTCCCTTTATGGTCGTCTTGCCGGGGGTAACTAAAGCCGGAACTCGGAACAATCAGCCGATATCTCATGTCGACATTTACCCTAGTCTCTGTGACTTTGCGGGCGTCCTCAAACCCGACCATCTGGAGGGACGTTCCATTCTGCCACTCCTAAAAGACCCATCGGCAACTCGCGATTTTGCCTTTCTCAGCTATGGTCCGCAGAATACGGCAGCTCAATCCGAGAGATATCGTTATCTTCGCTATGAAGATGGTTCAGAAGAACTCTACGACCATCAAAAAGACCCGCATGAATGGACCAACCTAATTGGTGATAAGAAGCACCAAACCATGAGAAAAAAGATGCGTGCTCGGGTCCTTAGCTTTCAGGAGGATTAAGAAGCCATCGATTTAATCGATGGCTTTCAAGAATATTCGTATCAGGGAGATTGCGAGTTCAGCCAGGAAATGAAGGTGGTGTGAGTAATGGTAATCGAACCCACTTCTCAACCTATACTTAGGATTACTTGGTCAGGAATGCCTCACTCAAAACCACCTGCTCAATCAAGTCACGCAGGCGATGGCCAGTGGCTTGAGTTTTGCCGGTAATCGCATTCACCTGCAATCGTGCCGTCAAGCTAGACCGGCGACCGGTACCATAGGCTAACAATCTGTCAGCAAGATGACACGCCACTCCATCCTGATGTTTGCCAAGGATTGCTTTCAGCTCAACAACGTCACGAAAGGGTTTCCCTTGCCATTTACCGGAAGTATCCACTAGCCCACGCTGGCCGGGAGCGTTTTTACGCCAACCTCCGATTGGATCAAAATTTTCTAAGGCAAATCCGAGTGGATCGATTTGTCGATGGCAGGTAGCGCATGTAGCATGGTCCCGGTGTGCCGCGAGCTGTTCGCGGATGGTAGTTGTCCCCCTAATATCAGGTTCGATTGCTGGCACGTTAGCCGGTGGCGGAGGCGGAGGTTGGCCCAATAGGTTGTCCAACACCCACATGCCACGAATCACTGGCGATGTATCAATGCCGTTGGCTGAAGCAGTCAACACACTAGCCTGACCCAACAAACCACCTCTCCGCGGGTCAGTAAGTTTTATAAGTTCGAACGTCCGACTATTCACCCCCTCAATGCCATATAGTCGGGCGAGCGGATAATTAACAAAGGCAATATCTGAATCAATAAAATGACTGACGCTAAAATTTTGATCGAGAACATGACGGAAAAACCTCACCGTTTCTTCGCGGCTGTTGCGTTCAAGCTGGCCGTGATAATACCAGGCACCAAACCCGTTTTCATCCGGCGGCATAGCTCCCAGCTCATGAAGTCCCAGCCAACGGTCTGTAAAATGCCGCACAAACGCATCCGACCGGGAATCAGCCAAAAGTCGTCGTACTTGCCCAAGAAGAATACGGCGATCGTTCAACTGGCCTGCTGCTGCTAATTTCAGCAATTCGGCATCAGGCATGGTTGCCCACAGAAAATAGGACAGTCGGTTAGCCAGCGCGTAATCATCCAGCCGACCTTTATTCTCATAGAGATATAAAAACTGAGGCGCAACTAGAATTGCCCGCAGGCCGTTTCTTAAAGCCACCTCATGTTCCATTCCGTTGGCCAGTGCTGTTTCCACCATGCTCACAATGGGATCCAATTCACCCGAACGCAACGGCCGGCGAAAGGCACGGCCGGCGAAACGTTCCAGAAAAGGCCGTGGTTCCAATTCATTCCAACTAGCATCGCCAAACAGAGCTCGATGACCTGCTGGTGGCCACTCCTCCACCAAAGGGCCTTCTATTGAAATCGAATGTAACCGCACTGAAGGGCCACGATAGATCTGGGCAAGTTCGCGGCCCATACGACGCAACCATTCTCCCTTTTCCTTGTTGGAAAGTTTCTTTTTATTCACCGACTCCCATTGATCAGGAGCAAGCGATTGCACCAGATCGAGGTTAGGATTCTTGATGGGACCATTGAGCCAGCTCAGCTTGGGAAACCAAGTCCGATCCAGCCAAATTTCAGTCTCAAACTCATGTCGCTCGCCATTACGAGGCAATGACCATTCGCGAATCTGCACATCTTGAGGACTCTCTCGAGTAGGCAATCCCACACCCCAAGGCGCTAAGGTTACCGCCAAAGTCGGAACCTCGTCGGTATCATGCACTACCCCCTTCAGCCAAGGTCGTCCAATGTTATATGAAGCAACCACCTGCAGTTTGTATCGGCCTCCGACCGATGCGCCTTCCCATGCTTGTACGCGCGGTCCATTTTCATGAGGGGTCACCTTGCCGGTGGGGATCACGGCAAAACCTCCTTTTGTTCCATGGGCACGAGCAAAAAGAGCGAGGTACTCTTGTGAGTTGACTGACCAGTGATGGCGGGTCAAGGCAGTTTGCTTAAAATGAGGGGCAGGCGGCGTAGCAGCCAAACGCTGCAAACGCGGGCGTGGTCCGAACTGAATTGCTCTATCCAGTGCTTCAGTCGCTGCGGCCAGTTGCTGGCGCAGCAGGAAATCAGAAGTTATTAGCGTTTCACCCACATTATCCAATCCGTGATCCGTTTCATCTTCAGGAAAAGTTGCAGCAGGATTCCAGAGGGAAACATCTAGCCCCAGTAAATCACCAATCGTCCGCCGATATTCCAATCGATTGAGCCGGCGCAAAATTGTCTGTGATTTACTTACTGTATCCGAATGGGCCACCAATGGATTTAGTAGTGTTACCACTGCTTCCGATCGTTCGACGGGAGATGGCTGCTTTTTATTTGCAGGAGGCATACCGGCACGATCCAACTGATCAAATACTCGCCGCCAATGAGCCGCGTTTTTATCAGTGATTTCTCTGCCAAGTGTTTGCAAATTCAGCCCACCTTTTCGTGTCTCTGCGTTGTGACAATCCACGCAGTACTTCGAGAGAAACGGTTCTATTTTTCGAACCGAAGGCGCCGCCGCAGTCATTCCAACCGTGAGGAAAATGGCCGCTAGAAACTTCATCACCCAAAACCGTTCAGTGTGCCGGTACTTGTATTGAAGCGATCAATCTCCAGACCAAAATGTTGGGCAATCGTAAGGTAGAGGTTATTCAACGGCATACGTCTTTCTGGCTCTTCCGGAGAAACGTGATGACGTCCGTGGCGGAATCCGCCGCCAGCAACAAGGATTGGCATATTGTGTGTGGAATGCGAACTGCCATTGGCGAGGCCACTGCCGGCCAACACCATGGTATGATCCAGTAGTCGGCCTCCGTTCAAAGTATCAGGGGTGGACTGTAGTTGATCCAAAAACTTGGCCAAGCATTCCATTTGATGTTGCTCAATCTTCAGCAGCCCCTCAACCAGTTCTGGCAAGCGCCCATGATGAGAGTATTTATGGTAGCTGGGATAGGAGAGGCCAAAATCCTCCAAAAGATTGCCGCCATCGGCCCAGGCCGTGGCTACGCGTGTGGAATCAGTCTGCAAGGCGAGTGCCATCAACTCATAATAGAGTGGAAGGTTCTTTTTTTGTCCTTCGCCTTTTTCTGGTCGTTTGAGTTTTACTTTCGGTTTGGGGCGGTCAACCCATTCGGCATTCATCCTTAACTTCCGCTCTAATTCACGCACCGCTGTGAAGTACTGGTCCAGATGCTCCCGGTCCCGAGGGCCAAGATGTCGGGCAAACCCATTAGCCTGCTCACGTACAGCATCCAGAACACTTCCATCTAGACCCATTTGCAATCGCTTGGCGGCTCGGGCATCAGCAGTACCATCCAGAAACAACGCATCAAAGATGCGGGCTGGGTCTCCTTCACTAGGCACTTGAACTCCATTACGCGTCCAACTTTGGTTGGCATTATTACCCAAATTTAAGGAAGTAAATCGTGTGCGTGCACCCACCCATTCAGCCATTTTCTGATCGATCGAAATATTACCTTCAGAAAAACGCTGTCCATCAGAAACCTTGATGCCGCTCAGGAACGCATGACAAGCCTTGTGCCCTCCCGATAAACCGTGATCCAGATGCGAAAATACAGTGAAACGATTTCGGTGCTCCTTTAAAGGTCGTAACAATTGTGGCAAATCATAATTTGCTCCGG
>Ga0315321_10001905_pt1 | contig 16192 bp, 17 predicted proteins | sample M180m21515metaG_FD_203464 | JGI IMG/M metagenome (GOLD analysis project Ga0315321, IMG submission 203464) | Ammonia-oxidizing marine archaeal communities from Monterey Bay, California, United States - M1 80m 21515 | ecosystem: Environmental > Aquatic > Marine > Intertidal zone | place: USA... | reverse complement strand
CAACATAGAATTAGTAGTGAATAAGATTGATTTTATAAGACAAAATAATCAGTTCAAGCTTTATCATTGTTCTGGAGATGATGATATTTCTTATTTTGATTATGCTGTTAATCATTTAAAATTTGATAAAAGTTTGATTATTCCCTCTAATGACCCTTCCGGCATAGAAAAGAATTACTTTTCTAGCCTCAAGGATGATCATTTTAACTAATATGCCTACAAGAGACATACATGTTGTGTTAGATCGTGATGGAACACTGATAAAGCATATCCATTATTTATCTAATCCTAAGAAAGTCTTTTTATTGCCTGGAGTCGCGGAAGGAATCAAAAAACTTCAGTTCCATCAAATTTCGTTTTCTTTACACACCAATCAATCTGGTGTTGGTAGACATTATTTTTCAATGAATGAAGTTATAGAATGTAACAGCAGAATGTTTGATTTGCTCAACCTAGAATTTGAAGCTTTTAAAGAAATTTGCATAGCGCCAGAGGCCCCTAATCAAGGAATAAAATACAGAAAACCATCTCCCAACTTTGGGCTAGAGCTTATTGAAAAATACGACTATGATGCAGATAAAATTTTTTATATAGGCGACACGCTTTCTGATTATTCCACTTCAGTTAATTTAGGTTGTAATTTTATTGGAGTCGATACTGGTTTAATCAAGATGAGCTCACTGCCCAGAAAAGATATAGAAAATATAATTATTAAAAATGATTTTCTTTCAGCAGTTGATCACCTATTAAAAAGTATATAAAAGATTTTTTAATTCACTTAATTTGTTTTAGCTAATAATAATTTAATGAAACGCTAATTTCGTAATTAAGCATGAGCGTTAATTATTGAATTATTCTATAATTAGATATGGATAAGCAAATAATAAACACCCTTTATGGAGAGAAAGGTTTTTTTGATAAACTTTCTATTCATAATGCAGATTTAGAGGCAATCAGAAAATTAATTTTATCTCAATTTCATTCTGTGCTCTCTAAGAGCCACCCTGATTTGATTGATGAAATCAATAAAACTCAGCTACAAGATTATCATCAGCTAGAAGCAAAACATCCCTCTATCAATCACAATGAATTATGGCCTAAGGTCAATAGAATTTTTTCCCATGAGTCAAAGGAGATTTTTAGAAATCTTGATTTTTTTAAAAATTTAGAATCTCAGCTGGGACCAATAAATATTTCAAATGAAGAAGAAATATATGATGAAGAGGTGTATTGGCGTCTAGCACGACCAACTGGAAATGATGTCGGACCCCTTCATGCTGATAGATGGTTTTGGGATTTGGGCCATGGCAAGATGCCAAAAGATTTTGAGAGAATCAAAATTTGGATAGCTATTTTTAATGAGCCTGGAAAAAGCGGCTTAAGATATGTTCCAGGCTCTCATTTAAAAGACTGGCCATATACCGGTCAAGAAAGAGATGGATTTGTAAAACCACTTATTCAAGTTTCCGACTCAGAATTAGAAATCAAGAAGTTTTTATCTAAACCAGGAGATGCATTTATATTTAACGATAAGCTTTTGCATGGTGGCTTTACCGGCGGGTCTCAATCCCGAGTAAGCATAGAATGCACTCTCATGATACCCAGGACTAGGTTGAATTAGTCTAAATTTCGCATGAAATCTAAAAATCTAATATATTCACCGCTTTTAGAGATTATAAAATCTAATTTCACTAGATTTTGCTTTGTTTTATTTTTAATGGTCCTTTCTGCTGCAATTCAATCAACTGCTGTATTTAGTTTTATCCCACTAGTGGACATACTTTTAAATCAAGACCCTATGTATCAAAGTGGAGTTACCCGTTTTTTTGGAGATATTTTTTTAAAGTATGGCTTACCAGTTAATGTTTTTTCATTTGGGGCTCTATTTTTAGTAGTAACACTTTTAAAAAGTATATTTTTATTATTTGAAGGTTTTATTAGAAACAAATTAATATTTAAAATCATCAAAGATCTAACGATGGATCAATTTAGTTCTTTTCTTAATGCATCTTGGAGGTTTTATTCTGATAAAGATTTTGGGCTTATTTCCAATACCATGACCAAGGAAACAGAAAAAGTAACGATAGGGTTTGAATCAATTGCAAAATTAATTGCGGGAGCGCTCACAATTATTTTTTACTTGGGAATTTTGTTTTTCTTTTCACTGCAGCTTACTTCAATGATACTTGCACTTGCCCTATTAATACTTTTCCCGATTTCCATGCTTAGTGACAAGCTTGTATATAAATTAAGAAAAGAACACACCTCTGCAAGTAATTTTCTTCAAAGCAATATCTTCAATTCTTTAAATGCAATTAAGTTAATTATTGGTTACAACAAAAGAAATGAAACGGCTAACTTAATTACACCCTCAATTCAAACAGTAGCTGAAACATCTGTTAAATTCTCGTTGATTAGGTACTTTTTTACTTTAATTAATGAACCCCTTGTCATCATTTTAGTTTTAGCAACTATTCTTTTGGGCCAAAGCTATTTAAATATTCCTGTTGCAGAATTAATTACATTTTTATTTATTGTAAATAGATCTGCTGGACTAGCTTCTACACTTATTGCAGATAACAATGGCTTTGTATCTGCCATTCCATCTTTTGAGCAAATTTATAATCTTAAAGATGAGTCAAACAATACCAAGGAAAATGAAAACCCAAAGATTATTAAGAATTTTAAAAACTCAATCAATATCTCTAATTTAAATTTTTCATACTCTGATGAAAAGATTATTGATAATGTCTCTATAGACATTAAAAAAGGCGAGATGACTTCTATTGTTGGGCCATCCGGCTCAGGGAAATCTACTTTGATAGATATCTTAATGGGATATTATGAGATAAATAATAAGTCTATATTCATTGATGAGATTCCCTTTGAAACAATAAATTTAAATTCTTGGAGAGATTTAATTGGCTACATTCCTCAACAACCTTTCCTTTTTAATGCTTCGATAAAAGATAATATCTTATGGGCAAACCCTGAGATTGACGAGGAAGATATTTTAAGGGCTTGTAAATTAGCTTATGTGGATGATTTTGTTAATGATATGAAAGATGGTTATGAGACTGTAGTTGGAGAAAGGGGTATGAAGTTATCTGGCGGTCAAGCTCAACGCATATGTTTGGCTAGGGCCCTTGCGCGCAATCCTCAGATACTTATTTTAGATGAAGCTACAAGTTCCTTAGATAGCAATTCCGAATCATTAATAAAAGAGTCGATAGATAATCTTCAGGGAAATATAACCATCATCTCAGTGGCCCATAGACTTTCAACTATCGTTAATTCAAATCAAATCTTTTATTTAAAAGATGGCAGTTTAATTGAACAAGGTACTTTTAATGAATTAATGGCTAAAAATGGTGAGTTTTATAGGGTTGCTCAGCTACAGGGGATGTAAAATTTTGTTTTATAGATATTCAAAAAATGATTACAGATAAAATTTTTACAGTATCTATAGATGTTTTTCATGGCTTAAAATATTTTCAACAAGCTCTAGAAAACATTCGCAATCAAACTTATCCAAATCTAGAGATTATTATTTCTAACAATGGAGCATCTAATGATATTCAGGAATATATTGCGAGTCAGTCAAAAATTGATCCAAGAATTAGAGTTATTAATTATGAGAATAATATTTTTGATTTTAATGATCCTGAATTACGAAGTTTCATTCTTTGTAATGATGCTTTAGAAATAGCAAAAGGAGATTATTTTTTTTATCAATCTTATGATGATTTGCTGGCTTTAGATTATGTGGAAAAAATGGTCAAGCTATTTTATGAGGACAGTAACTGTATAAGTGCAGCAGGCATAGCAATATCTATTTTTGCAGACAATAGTATTGGAGAGGAAGAATTAATCAACAGAGATTCAAATCTAAGACCAAGATTTATGCCAGGGCATGAATTAGTTTTAGACTTTATTAATGGTGGACATTGCTTTTCAACTCCAGGCACTATTTTTTCTTTTAAAACCGATTTCTTGAAGCAAATGGGGGGCTTTCATAGGTCGATTGAACTCTCTCAGCTATATGGAGTGGTTCCATTCGGATCTTCAGGATTTGATGAAAGCGCTATCTTTTATTGGAGGCGTGGTGATCATCAATTAAATCATATTCTCGCTCATCAAGGGTATTGTGGCATCAAAGAGTTTTATGATTTGCTAAAGGACTGGGATATTTATAGTAGATGGCTAGAGTTTGGATCTGAAAATGCTAAAAATGTAATTAAATATGGTAAGAAATCTGCATGTTTAATGGCTGCTGAAACATTTTGTAATAATTTTTTTGCCTTGAGATTTAGAGGCGTATTTGCAACTCTAAAGCATGTAATTTTTAAAAGATTTTTTTGGATGCAATTACCAAGTGTTTTTTGGGCAGAAAGAAGATTTCATTTATATACCCTATATCAATCTCTAATAGGGCGTAAAATAATTAGCTGGGCGGAAAATAAAACGCTTAAGAATGAAAGTAAAATTATAAAAAATAAAGAATGAAATTAATCAATCAGAATATAGAAGGGTGTGCGCTTATTCAAAATAATGTTTTTGACGATGAAAGAGGGCTATTTTTTGAAGCCATGAATCAGAAAATTCTTAGTGATTTAAATATTCCAAGAATTGAGCAAGTAAATATTTCAAAATCAAAGTATGGAGTTTTTCGAGGATTTCATTATCAGGTCCACAATGAACTCACTCAGTTTGTTACTTGTATTAAAGGAGCAGTCTTAGATTTTGGGGTTGATTTAAGAAAAGATTCTCCAACATTTGGTAATATAGTTAAGGCAAATCTATCGGAAGAAAATCACCATACATTGTTCTTGCCTCCTGGGATTGCACATGGCTTTTTAAGCATTTCAAATGAAAGTGTATTGTTATATCATGTGCATGGAAGCTATATCAAGGAAAATGAAAGAGGTGTCAATTATCTTTCCTTGGATTTAGATTTACCATTTAAGCCGAAAATTATCAATAAAAGAGATGCTTCTTGGCCAAGTTTTAATGATTGTGAACACATATAAACATGAGGTTTTGATATGAAATGTAGATTCTCTGGAAAAGATATTCCTGTAATACATTCCTTTGGCATGCAGCCTCTTGCAAATGGCTTTTTAAAAGATCCTTCAATTAAAGATGAGTATTATTTTGAAATGTCTGTTGCAGTTAATCTTGAGAATGGCCTTTTCCAGCTCGTAAATCAGCCAGATCCATCACAAATGTTTCATGAAAATTATGCTTTCTTCAGTAGAACATCTAATTTTATGAAAAGCCATTTTGAGGGAGTTGCAGCTGAGCTAATAGAAATACTTGCAAAAGATAGCATTGCTCCGGAAGATTCATTTGTTATAGAAGTTGGTTCAAATGATGGCGTAATGTTAGAGCATATTGTTAATGCTGGCATTAAATCTTTAGGAATTGAGCCATCGTTGAATGTTGCCCAAGAATCAAACAAGTATGGAATAGAAACAATTAGTGAATTTCTTGGTGCTGATCTTGCAAATGAAGTACTTCAGACTAAAGGACCGGCAAATGTAGTCTATGCAGCAAATGTTTTTTGCCATATTCCTGACATAAATGACTTAGCAGAGTCCTGCTCAATTTTATTAAAAGAGGGTGGATACCTGGTGTTTGAAGACCCTTATCTTGGTGATGTTCTTCAAAAAGTTTCTTATGATCAAATCTATGATGAGCATGTATATCTATTTAATTGTACTGCTGTGCAAGATGTTTTCAGAAAGTACGGTTTAGAATTAGTTGATTGCAAGCACTTGAACACCCATGGAGGTTCCATGCGTTATTACCTTAAAAAAACTACCTCAATACAAATTTCAGAGAATCTTTCCAAGCAAATAGAAAAAGAAGGAATGATGGGAATTAAAGACATAAATACATACAAACAATTTAGTGCAAATTGTGAGTTTGCAAAGCAAGAGTTTAAGAAAAGTTTAGAAATTTATAAAGAAAAAAACAATCGAATTGTTGGCTATGGAGCAACCTCCAAAAGTACAACAATATTAAATTATTGTGATGTCGGCACTGATTTAATAGATTTTTTTGTTGACACAACTCCAATAAAACAAAATACATATACTCCTGGTAAACATATTCCCGTCCTTTCATATTCAGAATTCATTCCTCACCCTGAAGTTGCTGTTTTGTTTGCTTGGAATCATAAAAAAGAAATCATGAACAAAGAAAAAGATTTTAGTGGTAAATGGGTTACTCATTTATTTGAAGAATTTTTAAATTAACAAAGTTATACATTTGAATGAGTATTTTTTTTGCAAATCCAAAAGCTGGCTTTCAAGATAAAAAAAACTTAATTTTAAAAAAGATTTCTAATTTTATAGATTCTGGTGAATATGTTTTAGGGTCTCAAGTAAAAGAGTTTGAAAAGAAATTCAATAAATTCTTAAATAATGGAGGCCATTTTGTTTCATGCGCAAATGGAACAGACGCAATTACTTTGGCTTTGCTAGCTAATGATATTTCTTCAGGTTATGTCATTGCTCCCTCTCATACAGCACCAGCTTCTATTCTTGGGATAATTAATGCAGGCTGTAAGCCATTATTCATTGATATAGATTCTGAAACAGCTTTAATCTCTATTGATAAAATTGAAAAAAAACTTAAATCCAATGCAAAAATTAAAGCAATTCTAGCCGTTCATTTATATGGCAGTGGAATAAATATACCCAGCCTTATGAAAGTAGCTCGACCACATAACTGCTTGGTAATTGAAGATTGTGCCCAAAGTGCCGGAACAAAAATTTTTGGTCAATATGCTGGGACTTTAGCTAATGCCGGTACTTTTAGCTTTTTCCCAACAAAAAACTTAGCCGCTCTTGGAGATGGAGGAGGAGTATGGGTACCCAATAAAAAATTACAAATTAAGATTGAGTCATTAAGACAATATGGATGGAATAAAAATCGAGTAGTTAAAGTTGCAAATGGCATGAACTCGAGACTTGACGAACTGCAAGCTGTAGTTTTGCAAATTCGTCTCAAAGATCTAAAAAGAGATATTCAAAAAAGACGCAACATAGCCAAAATATATAATTTAAATTTAAATTCCTATTTTAAACGGCTTGAATATCCTGATTTTCAGTTTTGCTCATTCCATCTATATGTAGTCAAAGTAAAACATCGAAAAAAATTAATAAATTACATGCAGAAGCACAATATTTTTTTGGGAATCCATTACACTCCACCAAATCATCTAAATGGTCTGTTGAGTAAATTTTCAGCAAAATTACCCATTACCGATATGCTTTCTCAAGAGGTTGTTTCTTTGCCAATACACCCCGAATTAAATATTAGAACTCAAATAAAAATTATTAAAATTTTAAATAACTTTGAAGATACTCTCTGATAAAAATGTTCTAGTATTGGGTGCTTCAGGTCAATTAGGGACCGAACTTCAACTCCATCTTGGTAGCAAACCTCTGAATGTAACTTATTTAAGAAAATCTTCATGGGGTAAAGGCTTTAAGAATTCAAGAAATTGTAAATATATTTCTATAGACTTGTTGAAAGCAAGTAATGAAAAATTAAAGAAAATAATCCTTCATGCAGATACTATTATTCATTTAGCTGCTGACACAAGCGTTCAGGTCTCACCCCAAAATGAGCGCAATTTCTTGATTCCCCAACTCAATCTTTTAAATAGAATTCTTGTTAATCTTATAGGCACCGAAAAGAAGTTTATTTTTTCTAGTTCTTGCTCTGTATACGGGATAAAACATAAAAAAACTATAAGTGATGATGATACCCCCGATCCATGGACTTCTTATGATCTTCTTAAAACATACTCAGATCAGATGATTCAATATTATAATAAGGCTTATAAGATTAATTGCTGCTCCATAAGATTTTCTAATATCTATGGGAATGATACATTTTTAGATGCTAAAAAAAATAGGCGTATTTTAAATAAATTCATTATTCAGATGGGGCTTATAAATGAAGTTTCTATAGTCAGCAATGGAAAGTTTTATAGAAATTATCTCCATGTAACTGATGCGGCTCGAATGACAATTCATTTATTAAAACAGAAGAAATTTAGTCAAAGCATATATCTTGCTTGCTCAAGAGATAATATTTTGTTCGTGGATGCCGTAAAGTTGCTAGTTGGCATGTATGAGATAAAATTCAATAAAAAAATCAAAATAAATAAAAATCTTCATAGTAACTATATAACTGATACTAGATCATTCAAACTTACACCTTCACAAATTTTTTTGGAAAGCTTTAAATATAAATATGATATGAAAAAAGGATTTGCGGAACTTTTGAAAGGAGAGATATGAAACAGCTAGATGAATTAACTATTTTTCAATTTCCTCAAATGCTCAAAGAAAACTGCGGAATGTTTATTGTTGAAGATCTTTCTAGTCTAGAGCACGAAGTTAAAAGAATATTTATAGTTTCCCCAGATAGTCAATCAACTAGAGGAGATCACGCTCATTTGGATTGTTGGCAGACATTAGTGTGTATTCGAGGAAGTATCGATGTAATTGTTGATGACGGAATTCAAAAGAAAAAATTTATATTATCTGAGTATGGAACAGCAATTTCTGTACCACCTGGTTTTTGGTGTTCTCAACATTATTCAACCATGTCATCTTTAATGGTTTTATGTAGCCATCTTTATAATGAAAAAGATTATGTTAGAGATTATGATCAATATCTACAGCATAAAAAAATACAAGAATGACAACACTTATAGTTACAGGCGGTTTAGGCCACATTGGAAGTAAATTAGTCCGACATCTAATAAGTAAAGACTGCCATGTTATCTGCATTGATAATCTTTTAACCCAGAGACTTATTTCACTTAGGGGTTTGATAGGCAATCCTTTTTTTGAATTTTTGGATATCGATCTTTCTAAAAAAAATCTCAATCTCTTAAAGTCTTTGCCAACTAGAAAAATTGATTGCGTTGTTCATCTTGCGGCTATTACAAATGCAGAAGCATCTCATGATAGGGCTGATGAAGTCCACGCTAATAACTTTAATTCAACTGAAACAATCGTAAATTTTTGTAGAGAATCTGGAGCTAAATTAATTTTTCCATCTTCTACAAGCGTATATGGCTCAGCAGATGTAGAAGTTTTTGAAGATGATCCATCTGTCTTGAAGCCTCAAAGTCCTTATGCTGTATCAAAGGTAAATGAAGAAGATTTGATCATTTCATCTCTTGCCAAAAACTATAACATTTTAAGACTGGGAACTATCTTTGGTCCCTCTGCCGGGATGAGATTTCATACTGCAGTGAATAAATTTTGTTTTCAGGCATCACTAAATCAACCAATTACAGTTTGGAAGACTGCTATGGATCAATACAGACCTTATCTAGCTCTATCTGATGCATGCAGGGCGATTAATTTTTTTATTTCTGAGATAAATGATGGTGAGGTATTTAATATTCTTACTAAAAATTATACAGTCCGTGATATCTTAGATTCTATAAATAATTTTTCTAAAATTGAAATTGAGTTTGTCGAAAGTAAAATAATGAATCAACTTAGTTATTTTGTTAGTAACTCCAAAATAAAGTCTTTGGGATTTGAATTTGAGGGCGATCTTAATAAAGCAATAGAAGAAACATTTAATTGGCTAAGATCAAATGATTAATTAGGTTGCAGGAAAGAAAAATGAAAATAATTGCTGGCTTGTTTGGACTCCATAATTTTTATGATGGAGATATAAACTCATATATAGATATAGCTCAATCTGCCGAAGAGAATGGATTTCATGGCATCAGCCTTACCGATCATGTAGTTATGGGAAAGAATCTTCATAAATATCCTTTTGGCAGTTTTCCCTTGCCCTCTGAGGCTCCATGGTATGAACCATTAACAGTTTTAACAATGATTGCTTCGCACACAACAAAGTTGCATCTAGCTACTGCAGTATTAATAGCGCCTTTAAGGAATCCAGCGTTATTAGCAAAAACTGCTGCAACATTAGATTCCATTTCAAAAGGCAGATTGGAACTAGGAGTCGGAATGGGGTGGCAAGAAGAGGAGTATCACACTGCAGGCGTTCCATTTGAAAAAAGATCTGAGATTTTTTGGGAAACACTAGAAATTTGCAAATTATTATGGGAAACCGGCCCAGCCTCTCATGAGGGAAATATATATAAATTCAATGATATATGGTGTCAACCTCAACCAGTTCAGGGGGCAGATGTGCCGTTATTATTTGGTTTAAAAATGACTGAAAAAACAGCTCAAAAGATATCAAAAATTGGTGATGGGTGGATCCCCATAAAAACTGATGCTGAATTTATTTCAAATGGAAAAGAGCTATTAACTTCAGCATTTGTAGAAAATAATAAAAGCGTGCCAAGAATTAGAGGCCAATTACCTACACAGATGGATGATTCTGGGGTACCCAATCTTGAGCTAACTTTGCAAGAAGCAGAAAAATCAATTGCTGCTGGTTTAACAGAGATAGAGATTTTTCCAATTAATTTTGTTCGCTCCAAAGACGACATTAAGCCGGTTTTAAATGCTATTAGTGATTTAAATAAATTATAGATAGATTGAGCATTTAAGGGAAGAAGCTATATGAGAAAAATATTTTTTTTAATTTTATGTACCCCAATTCTATTAGGAGCAAACACAATGGAAATCAATAGTGAGGCAAAAAAGGTTATTTACCAATATGCAGAAATTGTAGACTCTAGAAGTTTTGATCAATTAGATTCTATCATGTGGTCTGATTTTTCTATGACCGGCGGGTATGATTTAAAGGGCATTGAGGGATTTATGGGTGCAATGAACTATTTAGTTGCAACATACAGCAAGACCATGCACCTTATTGGAAATATTGATGGATCATGGGATGGCAATGTTTATAAAGGTAAGACATATTGCATAGCAAGCCACATATTTGAAGATAATGGCCAGATAAAGAAATTAGACATGGGAATTATCTATGAAGACACCCTTGAAAGAAGAGATGGCATTGTTAAGTTTGTAAATAGAGATTTTAATTTGCAGTGGCAAAAAACCGATACTCTTGATTCGCTAAAGTAAACTTAGTGTTTACTCTTAAGTTGTTTCTCTTAATCTCTCCTTGAAAAAATTTTTAAGCAATTTAGCGCTTTCCATGCCAGCATAATTTTCTCGAATAATTAATGCAATTTCCCTGTGGGGTCCTTCTTCATTTAAGTGCGAAATTGAAAGCCCTTTTTTATTGCTAGTTAGTTCTTTTAATGCCATTTTAGGCACTAGTGTTGTTCCCATCTTTCCTTTAACTAGTTGAATTAATGTATTCAAACTTGAGGCTTTCAAGGAATATTTAGATGAAGATGAGATGTTGCATGCATCCAATATATGATCTTTTAAGCAATGACCATCTTCAAGAAGCATCAATTTAGATTGTTCTAGTTCCGATGCTTTAATCTCGCTTTTACCAGCAAGTTTGTTTTGATCATGTGAAATCCAATAAAAATCTTCCTCCCAAAATTTAAGACTTTTTAAACCATTTAGTTCATAGGGTAGGGCTAGTATAGCCATATCAAGATCACCTTCTCTAACTTTTTGAGTAAGCAGACCTGATTGACCTTCTTCTATTTTTAGCTTTAGGTCAGGAAATTTTTTTGGTATTTTAGGAAGAATTATTGGAAGAAAGTAAGGGCTGATTGTCGGAATTATACCAAGAGATAAATGGCAGCTTAACCCGTTAGATTTATTCTGCGCTAACTCATATATATTTTGAACTTCTAGCTTAATTTGTTGAGCTTTATCTAAGATTTCTTGCCCAAGGTTTGTAACAATAACTTTTTTATTATTTCTTTCAAAAATCTTTATCCCAAGTTGTATTTCTAATTCTGTAATTGCATTGCTAAGTGTTGATGGTGATACAAAACATTCATCTGCAGCCTTCTTAAAGTGAAGGTTTTTTCTAACTGCAAGGGCATAATCTATTTGCTTTAAAGTTAACATTACAAATTAATTCTATCATTTATTAAATCGAACATAATATTCTTTTTTTATATATATACCAATACATAAAAAATATGTAAGCTATTAGGTACCACAGCTGTACGCAGTGAATTTAAATATTTATTACGGAATTAATTATGAGTAAAGAAACACAAAGTTCAGAAAGTAAATGTCCAGTCATGCATGGGAGCCTTTCTTCAAACAGTTCTACTGGAACATCTAATCAAGATTGGTGGCCTAACCAGCTTAATTTAAGCATACTCCATCAACATGATAAAAAAACTAATCCAATGGATGAAGGTTTTGATTATGCAGAAGAATTTAAAAAACTTGATTTTGATGCATTAAAAAAAGATCTCAATGGTTTAATGACTCATTCCCAAGAATGGTGGCCCGCGGATTATGGACATTATGGACCATTTTTTATCAGAATGACCTGGCATGCAGCAGGTACATACAGAACTGGTGATGGAAGAGGTGGTGGTGGTACAGGCGCCCAAAGGTTTGCACCTCTTAATAGCTGGCCTGACAATGGGAACTTGGATAAAGCTAGAAGACTTCTATGGCCGATTAAGCAAAAATATGGAAAGAAAATTAGCTGGGCTGATCTTTTAATATTGGCTGGAAATGTTGCTATAGAATCAATGGGTGGAAAAACATTCGGTTTTGGAGGCGGTCGTCCTGATATTTGGGCTCCCGAGGAAGATATTAATTGGGGTGCTGAAAAAGAGTGGCTTTCAAACGAAAGATATAGCGGAGTTCGAGATCTTGCAGATCCCTTAGGGGCAGTTCAGATGGGCTTAATATACGTTAATCCTCAAGGTCCAGATGGAGATCCAGATCCAGTTGCAAGTGGAAGAGATGTAAGAGAAACCTTTGCTCGGATGGCAATGAATGATGAGGAAACAGTTGCTCTTGTAGCTGGCGGTCATACTTTTGGAAAAGGGCATGGTGCTGCAGCAGAAGATCATGTTCAGTCAGAGCCAGAGGGCGCGCCATTAGAAAATATGGGTTTTGGCTGGCAAAGCACTCATGCATCTGGAAAAGGAGCTGATACGATTACAAGCGGTTTCGAGGGAGCTTGGACTGCTGATCCTATCAAATGGGATAACGGATATTTTGATCTTTTATTTGGATATGAATGGGAGAAAGTAGAGACTCCTGCCGGCAAGATAGTTTGGCATGCAATAGGACAAAAAGAAGAGGATATGGCACCAGATGCGGAAGATCCTTCAAAAAAAGTACCAACTATGATGACTACTGCGGATATGTCAATGCGAGAAGATCCAGCATATAGAGTAATTTCAAAGCGTTTTCATGAAAATCCTGAAGAGTTTGCGGATACTTTTGCTCGTGCTTGGTTTAAGTTATTGCACAGAGATATGGGGCCTAAGGGAAGGTATTTAGGGCCAGAGGTTCCTGCTGAGGAATTAGTATGGCAGGACCCAGTTCCAGAGGGTAATGTTGACTATGATTTAAATGCTCTTAAAAAAGCTTTATCTGATTCAGGGCTTTCAATTCAAGAAATGGTAGAAACAGCGTGGGCAAGTGCTTCAACATTTAGAAATTCTGATCTTAGAGGTGGTGCTAATGGCGCAAGAATTCGCCTAGCTCCTCAAAAGGACTGGGAAGCAAATAAACCCGAGCAACTTTCTAAAGTTTTATCTATTTATGAAAAAATCTCATCAGATACAGGTGCTTCTATTGCTGATGTAATAGTTATGGGTGGAAATGTTGGAATAGAGAAAGCCTCAGGGGTTGAAGTTCCATTCACCCCAGGTCGTGGCGATTCAACACAGGAGCAAACTGATGTAGAATCATTTTCTGTATTAGAGCCCATTGCTGATGGTTTTAGAAATTACTTAGGCTCTCAATCCGACATTCCTTCTGAGGAAATGATGCTTGATAAATCACAATTACTAGGCTTGACCGCCCCTGAGATGACAGTCTTATTAGGCGGAATGAGATCATTGGGAATAAGTAATAATGATTATGGAATTTTTACTGAAAATCCTGATCAACTTACAAATGATTACTTTACAACGCTGCTAGATATGTCAGTTTCATGGAAACCAAATGGAACTGGAAATACTTATGAAGGTTCCAATAGAGTATCAGGTGATAAGGTTAGAACAGCCACTAGAGTTGATTTAGCTTTTGGATCTAATTCTCAACTTCGAGCGCTGGCTGAAGTTTATGGAAGTGATGATGCTAAAGATAAATTTGAGCGTGACTTTATTTCAGCTTGGAATAAAGTTATGAACAATGATTTGATGTAATTCATATAAATGATTTCAAAGAAAAGGGGGCCTAAGCCCCCTTTTCTTTGTCTAATAGTGGGGCGGCTTCTCATAATCTATTGGAGGGAAAGAGAATTTTTTATCTTTTAGTTGAGCCTTATTCTTTTTGCTTGAATATTTTGACATTACATTTGCCGCATCATCTACAGCAGATGGAATTTCAGTCCTTTGAATTTTTTTAATACCTTCAATTTTATTTTTTTTACTTTTCATTGAATAATATTTTACATAATACTATAGATATTTTGCTGAATTACGAATGTTTAGTATCATTTGGTAATGAAAACAGCTATTTATCCAGGTTCCTTCGATCCCATTACCTTTGGCCATATTGATATTGTTGAAAGAGCTGCTGCTTTATTTGATAAAGTTATTCTTGGAGTTGCTGAGAGCCAATCTAAAAATCCTCTATTTAGTGTGGAGGAAAGAATTGAGCTAATCTCAGAAATTTTTAAAGACAATACAAAGATTGCAGTGTTGGGATATTCAAAGCAATTAACAGTAGACCTTGCAAGAGACAATGATGCCATTGCAATCATTAGAGGTCTTAGAGCTGTTGCTGATTTTGAGTATGAATTCCAGTTAGCGACTATGAATAGAAGCCTTGCGCCTGATATTGAAAGTATTTTCTTTACGCCTAAAGATACTTTAATTTATGTTTCATCCAGTCTTGTAAAAGAAATTGCGACTTTTGGTGGAGATGTCTCTCGTTTTGTTTCACCAAATGTTAAGGCCGCTTTGCAAAAAAAGATCTCAGGCTAAATCTGACATTTCCGACAATAAAAAGTTGCTCTTTGTGATTGGACAATCCTCTTAATTGACTCTTTTTTACATTTTTTACATTTTTTATCAGCACGATCATAAACAGCTAGATCTATTTTGAAATAGCCTTTATTTCCATCAGGCTGATAGAAGTCTTGAAGGGTTGTGCCTCCTGCTTTGATAGCTTGCTTTAAGATTTTTTTAGTAGATGCAGCAATCTCATCATATTCTTTCTTCTTAAGTGTTTTACTCTTTCTTGTGGGACGGATGTTGGCATCAAATAATATTTCACTTGCATAGATATTCCCTATACCAACAACATTTTGTTGATTCATGAGAGAATTTTTTATTGGCGATAAAGATTTTTTAATTTTATGAAATAGGTACTCTCCATTAAATTCTTTTGAAAGAGGCTCTGGGCCAAGCTTTTTTAATAAGAAGTGAGTAACGGGCTCTATAACGAGATGCATGGATCCAAATCTTCGCGGATCATTAAAAATTAATTTTCCATTTTGAAAAATAAACTCAATATGGTCATGCTTCTTGTAAAAGTTAGATTTTTTATCAGCAATTCTAAGTGTTCCAGTCATTCCAAGATGAATAAGTATTTGCGATTGTTCAATATGAAGAAGGATATATTTTGCTCTTCTATCAATTTTGTTAACTTTCAATCCATGTAGTTTTTTAAAAGCAGCAGTATCAACTGTCCAGCGAAGATTTGGATTATATATCTCTATAGACTCTAGGCTTTGGTTTGCAAACTCTTGAATTGCTTGGACTGAGGTTTCAACCTCCGGCAATTCGGGCATGATTTATCCGAATTGATTGTTGCCTAGCAAAGAATTGCTAGTAGGGTTAAACGTTGTAGAAGAAGTACTCATAGAGGATTTCTTTTTAAGATTCGTATAGCCATATTTACCCATTTACTACCAAAATGCTACCACCTTTTTTGGAGGATGTTTTTCTTAAAAGCACTCTTTATTAATGTAATATATATAAAAAATACGCAGAATCGTATTATTTTAGAATCAAGAGAGGAGCTATGGGGGATAAAAGATCTAGATTGCAAGCAAGATTCAACGCAATTGAGAAAGCGGGCGGCATAAAATTGCCGAACATGAAACGGGGAAGTGGAGTTACATTTACTGCTATGGAAAGACACAA
>Ga0315321_10001900_pt1 | contig 16218 bp, 11 predicted proteins | sample M180m21515metaG_FD_203464 | JGI IMG/M metagenome (GOLD analysis project Ga0315321, IMG submission 203464) | Ammonia-oxidizing marine archaeal communities from Monterey Bay, California, United States - M1 80m 21515 | ecosystem: Environmental > Aquatic > Marine > Intertidal zone | place: USA... | reverse complement strand
CCATATGGATCTCTTGATAGAACGGTTTAGAATTGAAATCTACACCATTAGAATTGACATTGATATTAATCAAACCATCTAATCCTTCGGGAATGACAATTTCTGGAACTATAATTCCTAGTATAGCGGCATGTCTGGCGAGACGACTCAAATGCATATCGAGATGGAATAGATGCCCATCTCTTGCTCTGACGGTGGTGAACACCGCGCTCTTTGGACCCTCCATCACGCCATCACAACAAGTCATCCAAGAAGGAGGTGTCTATTCCTCCTTGCGCTGGTTGCTGTTGCTGGGCAGGCTGACTCCAGCGTTGAGATTGTTGTTGTTGAACTGGCTGTGTTGGCTCCTGAATACGCTGTGCTGCGGCATAGATGTCATTTTGTTGAGCAGGTTTAATTGCAGGTGGTGGAGAAACTGGTGCGGCTACTTGGCCACCAAAGCTACCGGTGTCATCCCAGCCATCGCGTGCTTGGATTCCCCATGTTGCTTCTTGTAATTCCCAATCTTTACTGCCACCGGATTTCCCACCTCGTCCTCTAAACACAAGAACAAGTAAAATTACTGTAATCAAAACCAATCCTGCTAGAATTAGATTGTCAGTGGATAACAATTCACCCAAGTTCGTTGACGAATCATCACCATCTCCGCCATCATCAGCGTCTCCATTGCCTGAAGACCCAATAGGTTCAATCTTGGTAGAATCTATAATTTCTCGATTGAATTCACTATCTTTAGCTGCAACTCCAACCCACCAAGCGCTTTCATTACTTAGAGCAGGGAAAGTATCTGGAGTGATTAACAAAGTTTTGGAAGTACTAATTTCGCCAACCATTGTGGCATCTGCCACTTCACTAAATTCACTATCTGAAATGAATACAACATATGAGCGGACACTTGGATCCGTACTATGGTCCCAAGAAGCGAGTAGTGAATCGTCAATCCATTGCAACTCTAAACCTTCAATATCAGGAAGATAGGCGCCCTTATCGCGAACACCATCATCAATAGCAATTGCAGTAGAAGTTACAAGATTATCTCTATATGCATTTCCAGATGAATCCACAGCAACAACTGCTACGGTAACTGGCAAATTTGGAATGACTAGAGCATCGTAAGCCAATATTTCGATAGTTAAAGGCAAATCAGGCAACCTATCAATGACTGTACCAGACTCTGGACCATTACCGTCAGGGCCTACTGATGTGAATGAGAATGCTGCAGCATAAACTTCGTAGTATGCAATATCACTAGCATCCGACAATTCGAATTCTAGTTGAACGGCAGTACCGTCATCATTAGGCATATCATAGAGATTAATATCTTCAAGACGAGCAGGCGGAGTAGTGTCTGCTAAGTTGTCTATCGGAGTGACCAATGCATTATTGAGATTATCTAAGTGTACATTTCCTTTGATATCATGTACTGTAATTGCAACATATAACTCCACATCAGGCATTATTTGATCTGGTAGTGATGATGAAAGATCAGTTCCACCATATAGCGCAGTATTCAATGTCAATTCGATTGGACTTTTTGTGGTATCAATCCATTGCTTATCCATTACTATACAACCACAAATTCCAGGTTCAGTTCCAGCTTCTAACCAGAATTCCGATAAATCATACAAAGGATATTCGGAAACCCAGATTACGTAGTAATCGAAATCATCGACTTCAGATGGAGCCCATGATATATCGATAGCAGTTCCATCATCATCAGGGTGATCCCATGCGTTCAATTCACTGATTCTTTCAGGTTCCATTGCCCCATCTATGTTGTTAACATAGGGCGTCACTTCTAGGATAGTGACATCTCCAGTATCACCGTTCAGCCATTTGTCATAAGCAACAGCGCCAATCCAATATGCTTGACCATCGATTAATTGAGTTTCACCGATGGAATCTATAATTGTCATATTTGTTTCACAATCTGGAACGATTGCTGCTTCTTCCATTCCATCAACATTTGAAGGAAGGAATGATTGCGCCCAATCAGGGTTCGCTGGCATCATGTATACTACAACATAAGCACAATCACTAGCGATTGAATTATCCCAACCAATTTGTACTCTTCCACCATCATCAGCAGGGACATCTTCTGCCCAAACACCAGTGAGTTTTGGTGGCGGAACACCATCGTCAACACCACCAGTAGGAACCACTGGCCCGATTACTGTAGCATTCATCAAATCCTCTTGTCCGGATTCATCAACACAGGTGAAAGCAAGCCAATGCGGTTTACCAGCTTCGAGAGTAAGAGTACTAACATTACCTACCTGTGGTAGAATTTCTGTATGTACGCTCAATCCAAGAGCATCGCTAATTGCAATTGTGGAGGCATAGACACGCGTACTTGCCAAATCTAATGCGGCACAACGAGCCCATTCAGCAAATACTTCGCCATCAACGGCAACAAATTGGTCCCCAGATACGGCAGTCGCCCAAACAGGGGGCGTTGGAACCTCATCGGTAGGAGTCGCTGGGCCAAATGGCGTAGAAGGCATTCCAAATCTTCCATCGTTGTACTCTACAACAACTACAGCCCAATATTCAACACCGTCTTGAAGTGGTTGTCCATCTATGTTAGAGACCTCGGTTTGTAGTCTTGAATGAAGGCTTACAGATGCATCTGGTGCGCGAGGCTGAAGATCTGCAGCTGTTGGCTGTGAAGTCCAAGGGCCTTCATTCAGATAAACGAGATATCTAGAGAAGTCCTCATCGTGAACCAGAGTCCAATTTGCCATTAATGTCGATCCCCCATCGTCTGGTCTATCCCAAAGCGATAGACCCTGTACTGGAGTTTCAGTTCTGAACCAGTCGTAGGTCATTCTAACCCACATACTACCATTTGAAGGCGAGTTCACTTGCAAATTAATATGGCGAGTACCATTCATCAAAACTCCATTATCAATTGCATATTGCATGCTTGTAATGAATGTAGGATCATTTGAAAGATTGACAGTAGCATTCCATTTCATGTCTACTAATTTAGCCCAAGTCGCCGCACCGCTTACCGGTGAAGAGAATGTGAGAGGTGCGTTTTGCATTAGTATTCCATGTGCACCAGAGGTGCCTTCTTCACTGAGTGTAACAGAATTTGTAGAATCTACGAGAGCTACTTGCATTCCAGGATGGGTGTAATCAGTCACATCTTGGAACTGTAATTGGAATCCAACCGATAACGGATTTGCTCTACGTAAGTTTGTAGATGCTAATTCATCACCTGTGTTAAGCGTCCAAACTTTTAATCCATTCGAAGTTGAAACCACAACATAGGAATTAGAAATCACGCTACCACCTGTTGAATCAAAAGCAGAATATCGTCCAACTATTGAATTTCCATTTAGTCCAGATTGTATTACAGTTGCTCCGTTTTCCCCTACAGCGATAAGGTATGAACCATCAGAGCGCATACTGTAAATTGGCCAATCTTCCATGGAGAAAACATTCGCTCCTGAATTGAATTGCCCAGTACTTCTTACCCAATGTACTAGAGGCCCAGTATCTGTTGCAATGTGAACTCCCCATATGTCGGAAGTAACAGCAGTTACCGTATTAGATGGTAATTGATCGAATTGGTGTTGAGCAATAACCGTTTGATTGCCAGCATTCATTTGAGTGATGCCGGGTCTATCAGTTCCTACTCCATCATGAGAGATGAACAGACTTTGCTGAGTTAGTGAAACTCCACCAGTAGTGCTAGTTGTAGTCTTTCCTACAAGTGCCCATGAAGAAGTACCCATCAAGCCATCAGCAGGCGTGAAGGTGGTGAATGAATCAGTTGAAGTTTCATACATGGAAAGGCCTCTTGGAGTAGCCATCCAAATGTTTCCATCGAATTCAATGATGTCTTCAACATATGAAATAGGCAACCCGTCGAGAGCGGTCCAAGCGGTCTCCCAAGTGTTTCCTGTGGCATTCCATCGGCCAACGCCATTGTTGGTAGCGATGTAAACCATATCTTGCCCACCAGGTGTATTTGAGGTGACAGTGAGGAAACCATTGACGTTATTGGAAGGAAGTCCTGCCAGGAGTCTTCCTGCAGTGTAAGCATTGGTTGTAGTATTGAATACTTGAATTCCTGCAGATGAAGTACCCGATCCTTGCAATCCGATGAATAGATCATCACCTACAAGCGCAAGCCCATCTTGGAAATTATGAATTCCAGTAGGGAGCGACTGTAGGCTACCTGTTAGCGTATCCAGTAATCTCAATCCGCGGTTGTTACTTGCAAGATAAAGGTCGGTTCCAACCAATTGTATGTCAGTAACAACAGCATTGGCCGGAATGGTCCAACCCCTTTGCCATTCAACAGACCCATTGGAGAGTTTTAGACCCTGTAGAACTCCAGAGCCGGTGTTTTGCCAAGATGAAGATGCTACCCAGATGTGGGTTTGATTACCCGCCATCGAAGTTACTTGGCCACTGACTAAGTTTGGAAGAGCGTGAATAGTATTCTGTCCTAATTGACTTAAAGTATCAACATGGGAATATCCAGAAGTGCCTCCAGCCTGCCCAATTAGCCATTTACTTCCCATCCAATCGATAGAAGAAACCGCAGAGCCTGTTGAAAGCACACTTGCTGTGCCAACAGTTGTGCCACTTGCTGAAAGTATGACGTAACCTCCACCAATTACATTGCTACCTTGAGTTCCAATATCATATCCAATCGCCAACTTTCCAGCTGCAAATTTCATTGCACCCCACCAAACTGGGTCACTTGGAATGTTGTGAGATGAAGTAGTTAGGGAGGATAACCATTGGGCATTATTGTAATCGTAACGTGAAATAGGCTCCTCGTCATCATTATATCCAATATAGAGAATATTATTCGAATCATCACATGCAACAGCAGCAGCATTTCCATCATCGAGTCTCTGTGATGTCCAGGTTGTTTCAACAGTTCCATTTGTTAAATCAAATCGGGCAACTCCGCCATTATTTGCAGTAATTGTAACATGAAAAATACCAGCGCACATTTCCATTCCAATAGGATACCCGTTAGGAATACTATTCGTTCCAGTATCCCATGCAGTCCAGGTGCCACTAGCATCAAGGTGCAATATTTCTCCATCAATTCCACCCCATCCTTGATTCCTAGCAGTTCCAACCACTAGATCGGTACCATTTGTCCATAATTCATAGACGGTATCATCTGCAGAACTCGGCAAACCCGATCCGGGCGTCCAAGTAGTTAACCAGGAAGATGTATTTTCATCATAGCGCGCAACACCATCCTCGGTTGCGAACAAAATCTCGCCATCAAATTCGACAATTTCACGGATAGGGAAATCGAACGAATCCCATTCCCCTATTTTGCTCCCATTAGGTGCAAAAGCTTCGAGTTTAGATTCTCCCCAAGAAACCCATGTTGTATCTGTAGATGAGATGAAAGAAGTCACCCTATCGACAGACCCGCCGGGCATAAGTTCAGCTTGCCAAGAATCAGTAGTCATATTGTAGAGACCAATTCCTCCGCTGCCTTCAGTATCCCACCATTGACCACTTGCTACAGAAACATGTAAGACATCCCCAATGATTTCTAATCCATATACGTCTCCACCATTTTCATCGACCTGTGCGCCTGCATCAAGTTCTGATTTTGCAGTGAAATTAGCAATATCAATTCGATATACACTATCTGAAGAATATTGCTGATGATAGTATAAGGTATCGCCATATATTGCCAAATCGTAAGGATCTCCATCACCCGAATACAAAGAATCGGTTTTCTCAATATCGAATGCTTCAGTTCCACTTGTGACATTGATTAGTTGGAAACCATCGCCGCCACCAACCCATAGATAGCCCGGTCTGATATCAGCAACTAACCCAGTAACATCTTCATTTCCACTGTCAAGCACATTGGTCTGATCCCATGTAGTGAGCCAATTATTGTTCGGAATATCATATCTGGCAATTCCGATTCCATCTAGCCCGATATATGCGACATCATCGATTACTACGACCAATGCGTTTTCAGTTTCTTCTCCGGCCTCCCAGGTTCCAGTCACAGTGAATGAGGTTTTGTCAATTAATCCAACTCCGCTAGTTGTACCTCCGAAGATAGTGGTGCCGTTTACCCCTACGGCATATACTCCCCAATTTGGCATTCCATCCTGGGCATTTACACAATCTTGAATTGTGGTTTGACTGTATTTACAGACGCCAATATTTGTTGCAGAGTATGTTGTTGATCCGTCGAAAGCGAAATCAAAATGTTGAGCAGGTTGAACATTCCAACTTCCTCCCTCGCTAAGCGTAGTCGCAGTATTTCCATTCCATACTACTGCACCATCGCCCGTTCCAATGAATAATCCTCCAGTAACAGTATTTTCTTCTAAAGCATATACTTGAGTGCTAGGAAGTATTTCGGTAGCACTAGGGGTTCCTCTATCAGGAGTTACCGTAAGAGGGATTAGAATTTCACCAGTCGAGAGATCTTTTCTTGCGACTCCATAACCGGATAATCCCATATGCAAAATTTGGGGATTGGTACCATAAATCGCAACGGGGGCGAAATCAACATCATTTATTCCAGTTGAAACCCAAGAGCCGAGGAAGGTGTCATTTGCGATGATATATCGATTGAGGCCATCATCAATCGTTCCGATATATGCGACTCCATTATGGATGGCAATACCGGTTGGCGAATCACTATCAAGATCACTATTTCCTTCATTCAAATTAGTCATGGAAGTTGCCGAGGATTGATTAAATGCAGATGCACCATCTTGTGGGTGAATTGCAACGACCCAATCACCTTCGGCATCCAAACCCGAGACTTCATCAGATTGAAGGCCATCAGTAGTATCCCATGTGTCCAATACATTACCTTGTGAATCAACAATGTGAATTCCACTACCTAGCGTTCCAACTAAGACATTGACTCCATCATTAACAATTTGAGAGACGGTGTCACCCATATCGACAGGAGAAAGCCATCTTGCTTGACTTATCGAATACCTGTCAAGATATGTATCACTACCCACATAGATAATGCCGTTAAACTGCATAGCATCTTGCAAATCCCCCGAACTAGGTCCACTTCCAATTACTAAATCTCCAGTATAGAGCGGAGTATTTCCTGGTTCAAGCATAGCTAGGACTGCACTACCATCGGTAACTAGGACAGTATCATTCATCGGACTTCTTGAACCGGATGCTGGCCAATGCAGGATGTTTTGTCCTTCCTTCACTTGTCCGATTGAAGATAGAGAGGTTGCTGTTGCAAAAGTGCCCGAATTAGTGTTGTAAGCATGAACCGTATCTGCGGTCAGGATTTGGATCTGATTATTGACAAAAGTCATTCCCTTTACTTCATCCGAAGATAACCAATTGCCACTATTCCATGTGGCAAGCCAGAAATTTCCAGAAAGGTCCCTACGTGCAATTCCAGCATCGAATGAAGAAATTAGCAATTGGTTTCCAGCAACTAAGAAATCGCTAATATAATCCGAATGCAAATTATTTGCAGTACTCCAAGGGGATAGCGGTGTCATTGTTGAGACATCCCATCGGCCAACGCCGCCTCCAAGTAAAGAGGAATAGATAATTCCGCCGTGCTCAAGGGTGTTCCAAGGGTCACCAGAAGGCCAATTTGATGTTCCACTTGCTTGTTCAAGGGTCCAACCTGTCCCGGCCGAATTCAGTGAAAAAATTCCTGATTGACTGAAAGCAAATAGGTCGCCATTACTGGCAACATGGACTTGACTCCATGCGCCGCCCGAGGGCTCTACTGGTAAATCCGGATTCCAACTTGTGTCATCTAAATTAACGGATAGAAGGTCTCCTGCAAAAGTAGTCACTAACATTCGATTATTAGCTACGTCCATTTCTAAATCTGTAACATAATTACCGGCAGTAGAATTTTTAGTCTCGAACAAGTCAATGATATTTGGAGAAGAATTAGCATCAAGAATAATGATGTAACTTCCAAGAGCCATGTACATTCTTCCATCAACTGGATGAATTTCGTAATCACGAATGTAAAGTTGAGTTGGCTGAAGGGATGTAAAGGGATCAGCGGGCGCAAGAACTTCGAGAATAAAATCAGTAATTTCAGAACCCGACGGTAAAGTAACAGTTGCTCCTACATCAGCATTGGTAGACAGTCTACCTTGGTGTGGATTATTTCCATCAAATCCGAAGGTCTGACCAAGCCAACCATTGCCTCTCCAATCAAACAAAACCTGCCCGGTATCCGGTGAAAGAAGAAGCGGTTCTTGGATTGAAACTCCATCCGAGCCATCAACTCTAATTTCCAACGATGCGTTTTCTAAAGTTGCACCTGGTGCAAAGTTAAGCATCCATTCAGCCATTGCCTGTGACCCATTTGCGGAATCGGAACCAGTGGCATTTAGCAAAACCCAACCGGTATCTTCGGAACCCTCCTTTGGCCAAATTGTACTATTGCCCGTATCATGTGCACTAACCAGTGGCGATGAAAGAATCGGGCCTAAAGATGCCAACAACATTACGGTCACGAGTAACAGGGCACGAGCGCCAGCACTAGCAGGGCCTAAGGCCCTGTTTAGATTGTTCATAGTAGGGAGCCGTCTTCAATGGTATATCAAGCGAATGCACTCCTGTTAGAATCGTAATTCAACACTTAGTCGTCGTTTTCCGTGTTTATCAAAAGGTCTTGATTCGATACTGAACCGGAATCTTTCCACAAAAAGGTCAAACATGATATGCATCCGAGAAGCATTTTAGGGGCAATACCATGGACGAAGACTGGCGAGAACGTACCATCAAAAAAGAGGCTCTAGATTATCATGAGGCAGAACCGAGAGGAAAGATCAAGGTAATGCCAACAAAACCACATTCAACAGCCCATGAATTATCTCTAGCCTATTCGCCAGGAGTTGCCTATCCTTGCTTGGAAATTGCAGAAACGCCAGAGGATGCTTATCGCTATACATCAAAAGGAAACCTTGTAGCTGTAATTTCTAATGGTACTGCGGTTCTAGGGCTGGGAAATATCGGTGCACTTGCCTCAAAACCAGTGATGGAAGGTAAGGGATTGTTACTCAAAGCATTTGCCGATATCGATGTTTTTGATATTCAAGTTGATACTGAAGATCCGGAGGAATTTATCAAAACGGTTTGTAATATCGCTCCAACATTTGGTGGAATTAATCTTGAAGATATTAAGGCACCAGAATGTTTTGAAATCGAAAGAAGAATTGCCGAGGCAACTAATATTCCTGTAATGCATGATGATCAGCATGGTACAGCGATTATTTCGGGAGCTGCTTTACTAAACGCAGCTGAATTACAAGAGAAAGATTTGGCTAAAATCAAAGTTGTAGTTGCGGGCGCAGGAGCCTCTGCAATCGCATGCGCCACTCACTACATTGCATTGGGAGTTAAGCGTGAAAATATCCTGATGTGCGATTCACAAGGAATAATGACAAAAAAACGACTCGAAGATGGAGAATTAAATGAATTCAAAGCAGCGTTTACGATTGATAGAGAAGAAGGGAATTTAGCAGATGCTTTGGTTGGGGCGGATGTATTACTTGGGCTCTCAAGAGGCGGACTAGTCAGTGGTGAAATGGTTGCTAAAATGGCGGCTAAACCAATTATTTTTGCTCTAGCTAACCCGACACCTGAAATCATGCCACATGAAGTTCTAAAGGTTCGTTCGGATGCAATTATTGCAACAGGCCGCTCGGATTTCCCTAATCAAGTAAACAATGTTCTAGGGTTCCCTTACATTTTCCGCGGAGCTCTTGATGTAAGAGCGAGAGACATTACAACTGGTATGAAAATGGCTGCTACTCACGCACTTGCATCCCTAGCAAAGGAACCAGTGCCCGATTATATTGCGCATGCTTACTCCGGAGAAACAATGCAATATGGCCCGGAATATATCATTCCTAAACCATTCGACCGTCGTGTTCTGATTTGGGAAGCCGCAGATGTAGCAGAAGCCGCAGTCAATGAAGGAGTGGCTGCAATCAAGCCTGAAGATTTTGATAAACAAGCCTACAAAGAATCCCTAGAAGCAAGATTAGGAATGTCTTACTCTGTAATGCGAGGGGTAGTAAATCAGGTAAAAAATCGTGGAAAGAAAATAGTATTTCCAGAAGGTGATCATGAGAAAGTCATCCGAGCCGCAGCCCAATGCATCGAACAAGGAATTTGTAAACCAATTCTTCTCGGTAATGTCGAAAGTATACATGAAAAGATGGCAGAATTGAATATTGAATTCGAATGTGAAATTACTAATCCAAGATATGATGAAAGAAGAATCGGAAATTACGATATCAAATTATTAGAAAATCGTAGTCGCAAAGGAATGACGATAACCGATGCTCAGCGCTTGCTAAAGAGCCGTCCATATTTTGCAGCACAAATGGTTGACATGGGTGATGCGGATGGTTTCTTGGGAGGAGTCAGTAGAAATTATGCAGATGTACTAAGGCCGTGCCTCGAAATAATCGGTAGTGATGAAGACAGCCATTGCGCGATTGGATGTTATATGATGGTAGTCAAAGGAAGACTAATCTTCCTTGGAGACGCTACAGTAAATGTCTATCCAGATAGTAAAACACTAGCCGACATAGCGGTCCAAACTGCAAAAGTAGCTAGAAGGTTTGGAATCGAACCGAAGGTCGCAATGCTTTCATTCTCGAATTTTGGAAGCAGCCGAGCGCAGCGTTCTGAACGAATAGAAGAAGCAGTACTTTTGGCTCGCGAGATGGATCATAGTTTGAAAATCGATGGACCTATGCAGGCGGATACCGCTTTGGATTTAGAAGTACAATCCGAGTATCCATTCATGAATTTTGACGGACCAGCGAATGTATTAATTTGCCCAAACCTAGCATCAGCAAATATTGCATACAAGCTGTTAGAACAATTAGGCGATGCTGAAATGACAGGTCCAATCCTAGATGGACTGGACAAACCAGTACAACTCCTGGCAAGAGCAGATGGAGTACGTCACATTGTCAATATGGCTGCGATTTGCGCTCTCGATGCAATTCGTCAAGAATCGTATTGGACTAGTCTTTCAAATGAATGATTTCACCATTCGAATCCAAGCCCCAAGTAGGCCTTCTGGGGCGCCAAAAAGCACCGGTTAAGAAACCAGCACACAATCCTCCAAACAGAAGATTGGCCCAGCCATCAATCGCATAAGATCCAAAGCCCCTGATAATTGGAATTGTGAAACTTGGAATAATTCCAAGTACGGTTGTCCAGAATAATTCACTGCCAATATTTGCTTTCAGATTAGCATTATCTGGCACTCTGGCAGCTTCTCCTTCACGCTTAGGAGATACTACTATTCTGAAACCAACTTTGGGTAATGGCCTATCGCCTGGGCTGGCAATACGAGAATAAATTCCTTTACGAGTGGGGTGTGCTGATTGTGAAACACGATGCCCGGAAAGCGGTCCAATCATTTCTCCAAGCCGTGGTCTCCCATCTAGTGGAGCGCCTCTATGATTGCCAGTAGCCTCATCAGCAAGCGACTCAGTCCAACCGCAAGGAAGGTTCAGATAATCTTTGGCGGCCTCCCATTCCGATTGGCTTGGCCTACGAACCTCTTCATCGAAGTGTTCCGAAACAACTTCACAAAGGGCAGCAATATTTTCGTGAGTCACCATATCTTTTGGTTCATCAGAAGTTCCATCTCCACCCAAAATTTTTGCAAATTGAGAAATTGTAATCGGCTTTTCAAGAATCAAAAACGAAGGTAAAGTGACTTGGTGGCGCGGTCTTTCATTTGCATAAACCCACCCACCTTTATCTGTACCTAAATACACTGAAGAGGCTTCGATTTTAAAGAACTGAAGACCAAATGGGCCCTCAATTAATTCCATGTTCACACCTTCAGAGTAGATTCAACAGCGTTATACCAGACCATTCCACTTTCATGATCGGTAATTTGGGAGAACTGGGGGTAAGGCGAAATTGATCGCACATAACCGAATGCTGCTAGGTCTACTAAATCAGGAGAGTCTCCTCCAAAGAATTGTTTACCATCGAAAGAACCAGTAAACTCACTCAGTAAATCATGCCAAAGTTGTTTAGGGCTCCTGCCATCTTTTTTGACCCTACTGCGAGCTATAATTCCCCACATAATTGGGAACCCTGCCCATGCGTATAATCGCTTTGAAATAAATCCAAATTTTTCAAGTTTGGAAACTCGGGTTGTAGTTTTCAATGCTGAAAACAAACTCCCATACAAGATTGGGATCGTAGCTTTAGACATATGTAAATCAACCCATGCAATCCATTTATCCCGGCGTTCTTCATCTGTTGTTTCCCAAAGTTTTCCTTCGTTATGAGTAGCATCGATATGCTTCATTATCGGTGTGGAATCAACATAGACATTTTCTTCTGAATCTACCCATACGGGGACTTTTTTCCAGTCAGGAGCGCTCGGCAAAGTTTTCTTCGCTTTCATTGGATTTACTTGGACTCTTTCGTGTTCGATATCAAGGTGCTCTAATAGTCCTCTTACCTTCCAACAGAACGGACAAGTGTACAACATGTGTAGATTGCCAGAACTCCCCATGAAGCCTCGGGGTAGACACTACTTCATGATTCATCCGCATCCCGGGAACCTTCAGGTCTCCAACCTGGCTTCCAAAAATTTAGGTCATCTAACCATTGAGAAAACTCACTATCAGAACAATTCAAAAGTCTAAATGCGCGCATATTAAGCCCCTCTAGGAGGGAATCTTCCATCACGCCTTCTTCGTTAGCATCCTTCCATTCCCCTACCATTTGCCTTATTCTTCTTCTTGCCTCTTCGGGCGAATCAAAATTTCGTTCACAGGCTTCTTGTAAATCCACTAGCCATGTTCTAGTATCTCTGCGGATAACATCGGGAATGGCGGGGCCCTTGGGTACTCTCTTGAATGGCCACCAACCCATGCCCCTCCCTCAGGCTACACCATCAAGAGTCTTGGGGTTGAACAGTTTGGGCCGGTTATGGGGCGAATCATTGTTCACTTACACGGCAAACCTTCAGACAAGAAGATGGCTAGTCTAATTGAAGATTATTCTCAACGTCTGAAAGCAAAAGTTAGACTTGAGATACATAGTGTCAAATTATCCGGAGAGGACTATTTTTCAAAAATCCCAAATAATGCAATATTGCTAGATGAGGTTGGAGAAATGATGACCTCTGTAACCTTCTCCGAACACTTTGTAAAATGGATAATTGCAACCGAAGACACCCATCTCGCAATTGGGCCAACGGACGGCTTTCCCAAGGGGCATGGCCGAGAATCGATTTCACTATCACAAATGACCTTCCCGCATGAATTAGCATCTGTATTGTTGATGGAACAGTTGTATCGGGCAAATGAGATCTCTCGTGGCAGTGCTTATCATCGAGTTTGACAACAATCAAGTGGAAGACACGGCCCGCTTGTAGCATGGAGACTTGGTGGTTCTTTGTATTGGAGTTCGCAGTAGCGTTCACTCTAATTGGGATGAGCAAGGGCCAACCATTTCCGGGGCCTTCCAAAAGATATGGTACAGTATTGCTAGTTATTGCATTATTATTGCTGTTAGGAGAAACCGCACCGCGTCCAACGGGCGTTCAGGTCCACCTCTTTTTCTTGTTAATTTATGGGGCCCTTGGATTAGTACGCGGATTACAAAATATGTTAAAATCACGAGATGAAGTTATCGTCGCACCCTTCGCAGGGATATTATTTTCAATTGCAGCTACAGCACTTATGTCAGAACAATGGTCAGAACTTTCCAAGTTTGAAGAATATTCGGCATTCGCAACAATAGTTGTAATTGGGGGTTTTCAAACCTGGCTAGTTTTCCGTGGATTACTGATTGGCAGATTACCTTTAGCTTGGTCTAAAGCAGGGTTAGTTGCTTTGCAACGTGGGCAGATTTCAGGTGAACACGGAGCAGTAGAATGTTTCGAGAAAGCATGGGACTTAGAAGAAGAGCACCTCAATCCAATGGCTTGGATTGCTTTACAAAGGATCCACAAATTCCTAGGTAATCATTCGGAATCAAAACATTGGGAGCGCAGATTAACCGAAACAGGCGGAGAAGACGCCGTTGCTAAAGAGTGGGTAGAAACGATAGAATCAGCAATTTCTCAGCTTCAGCCACGCGATGAAGAAGAATAACTGTATTCATATTTATCACTTAAAATGAAACACCAAAGGGTATCATTTAAGAGGGTTGAAATCAAATTAATACCATGGGACGAGAAGAATACCGAGACGATTGGGCAATATCGACGATAAGCTGGTACGCTGTTTTTGTTTGGTTTGGGGCCTCTTTGTTTTCGCAGGTTGTGTTTCTTGCGTTCAACGGAGTTCCTTATGATGCAAATTTAATGTTAGAAGCGGCAGGGCCGTTTGCTTGGATAATTATCGGAGTAGAAATTGTTGTTTGGGCCCTCATTGCAATATTGGTGATTGCCAAATTCATAAATCGCATAATGGGCGAGGGTCCTGAAATCGTTTCTTCGGATACAATTGCACCACAGGCTTGAAGAAGCCTCACTTATAGTAGCACAATCGTGCAAGATGAATCGAATACTCAGCCACTAGCGGGACAACCGATGAAATTGAATGAACTTCTCGATGAAATGGCGCTTCTAGCATTACCTGCGGGATCTAGGGTCGTCACTATTGATGAAGCAAGAATGGAGTTGGAATCAGCAAAAAAATATCTATACCATTTACAATCTTTACAAGATCAAGCCCATGATTTAACTGAAGAACTGGAAGTTCTAGTTGAGGATTTGCCTCCGCACCACGAACATGTTGTTGAAGTGGCAGATCAACTTGGTACTTTAGTAAAAGAATGGCAAGGCATTGGTGATTCACTTGAATCAATGGGTGCTCGAATCGCTGGGTTCGACCCAGGACACTTAGAGTGGCACGGCGTAGTCGATGGTTATCTTGTTCTATATTCGTGGTGTGAAGGCGAAGATGATATCGAGTGGTGGTATCCTCTCGATACAGGAATTAACAGCCGCAGACCTCTTGTTGAAGCATAACCTCCGGTAGACATGGTCCGAATCACAAAGGTTCACACCGGGGGCGGCGATTCTGGTGAAACTTCACTAGTTGATGGTAGCAGAGTTGCGAAGAGTAACGCTCGAATCGAAATAGTTGGAACATGTGATGAGGTTAACGCATTATTAGGAATGATATTGATGGAATCAAACCGTATTTCTGACACACATGCGGACGGTGGCGAGAGGATTACAGTTAGGAGAGTCAAGAGCGTGTGTACATCTGCAATAGGTCGCTTACAAAGTGAATTATTCGACTTAGGTGCCGAATTAGCATGCCCTCCTGATAAAATTCCCGAATTTATGGAATTAATTGACCAAGAGGATTCAGATAGATTATGCGAAGAAATGGATACTTGGAATGAAGAGCTATCGCCACTTGAGAGTTTTATTCTCCCAACAGGTTCGGGGGCTATTTCTGCTTTACATCTAGCCCGTACAGTAACTCGCCGATTAGAAAGATCGATGGTTGGAATAGTTGATGAAATCCGACCTGTAGTATTGCAATATGTAAATCGCTTATCAGATTGGCTCTTCGTTCTAACTCGTTGGATAACCTTGCGATTAGGAGAAGATGAAACACTGTGGGTTCCCAAGGGGAAAAGAGACGCTAGCGCATCAGAAATGACTCGGCGTCAAAAAGCAAATCAATAATCAGTTGCGGCCAATTGATTTCATATGGTCGTGTGCTGCAGCAAGGACACCTTGACTCTCAGTATGAGTTAGTTGCCTCATTGCACCCTCCCACTCTAGCCAAAGGTGTTCACGGTGCTCATGACTAATTTTCACTGCTAAGGTTTCTGTTTCTGCAATATACCAAAACACCTGCTTATCAATCCGCTTCCCTTTGTGGCGGAAATCATAAGCAGTACGGTGCTCGAAACCCTCTATGAATTCAATATCAGTAATTCCAGTTTCTTCGGCCAACTCTCTAGCTGCGGTAGCCATTCTGTTCGAGTCTTCATTCTCGATGTGGCCTTTTGGGAAATCCCAATGCCCTTGCGGGTATTGGAGGAGAAGGATAGAACCAAAATTCACCAGCACAACACCGCACGATGTCTCCATGATTGTGTGGCCCGACTACTTGTTGATAGCCCCATCGCTTCTATTTCGCACTATACATTCATGTCTTGAGTACTCACGCGTCATCCTGTGTCACCTTTGGACGGTATTTTGCGGGTCGTCGCCGATTCTGA
>Ga0315321_10001896_pt1 | contig 16230 bp, 12 predicted proteins | sample M180m21515metaG_FD_203464 | JGI IMG/M metagenome (GOLD analysis project Ga0315321, IMG submission 203464) | Ammonia-oxidizing marine archaeal communities from Monterey Bay, California, United States - M1 80m 21515 | ecosystem: Environmental > Aquatic > Marine > Intertidal zone | place: USA... | reverse complement strand
CTGTGTCTGCGTCTGTGTCTGCGTCTGTGTCTGTGTCTGTGTCTGTGTCTGTGTCTGTGTCTGTGTCTGCTTCTTGGTGACCTTCGCAGTCGGGCGAGTTCCAGCAGCCGTTGTCGTCACAGTCAAACCAGCCATCTCGGTCGTTGTCGGCTTGGTCGGAGCACTCTCCGGCTACATCGCCTTCGTACTCCACAGCTGTCGAATCGGTTTTGTCCGCGTTTCCGCAGGCGGTGAGGAGGAGCAATACGCAGTTTCGTGACAGGCTCATCTGGCCTCTCCTTCGAGGGGAGGAGTGGGTTCATACTGGCGGGTCGGCTCTTCTGCGAGTCGAGTCGATGAGACGGGTATCGGTCGGGTAGCGATAAGGTGGACATCGCGCTGCGGGTAGGGGATCGGCATGGCGTTTTCGCGCAGGGCCTGCCACACGTGGATGTTGAGTGCGGCGCGGGCTTCGGGCAGCTGCCAAGGCTCTGGAATCCACACGAAGACGTCGAATTCGAGAGCGTGGTCACCGAAGTTGTCGAAGAGCACGGTGGGCTCGTGGTCGTCGAGACGTCCGGGCACCCTGCGGGCGGCTGCGAACAGAACGTCGGTGACCGCGACCGGGTCGAGGTGGTAGGCCACGCCCACCCGGCAGTGCACCCGTACCGGCCGCTCCTTCATGGTGAGGTTTTTCACCTTGGACTGCACCAGCGCAGAATTGGGGAGGATGTGACGGTCGCCGTCGAGCCCCACCACGACGGTGCTTCGGACCGCCATCTCCTCGACCCGCACCAGCTTGCCGTCGACCTCGACCACATCGCCGCGGCGGATGGACTGCTCGAGCAGCAGGATCACTCCAGACACGAAGTTCTGGGCGATGCCCTGCAGCGCCAGACCCACCCCGACTGCGAACACCGCGCCGGCGGCGAGCAGCGCATCGAGGTTGATTCCGATGGTCTGCATGGCGATGACCACGGCGAGCCCGACCACGACGTAGTGGAGCAGGCGCTGAGCGGTGCCGATGCTGCCTTCGTCCAAATTCTCCCGAGACCCACCCCAGCGCGAGAGGGCCTGCTGCAGCAGCTCGCTGAGGCGGTAGCCGGCGACCACAATAAGGACGACGGTGACGACGGTGACGACGGAGATGCCGGTCTCGGCCACCACCAGCACTGGGCGGTTGAAGAGTCCCCACACGAAGTGGAGCATCGACATCGACACACCCATCGAGAACATCGCGGTGAGTGCCGTTCCCATCAGGATGGACAACCGCAGCATCTGACGGGCGGTCGTGATGCGGGCGTCGGTAGCCTCGGGGTAGGACGCCGCGATTCGGTGGATGACCTGTTGGGCGACACGGTTGAGGCCGAAGCCCGCCAGCACGACGATCATAGCCAGCAGCAGCGTCATTGGGGTGACGGAAGGCGCCACCGAAGCCAGGAGCGGGGCGTGGAGCAGGTCGATGGTCGACGAGACGGCGTCGGCGAGTCCATCGGGCATGAGACGCTCCGGGCGGTGCAGCATGGAGGGAGGGAGGGAGGCTGTATCGCGGAAGCAGGATGAGGTCGGCGGGGGACCCCTGCAGGCGGGAGAAGTGGTCGCGGTGGGTTGTGGGTTATCGGGCCGGCCCAAAACGGCGCTCTCTCCACCTCTTCTTCGAGGGGTGCCTGAGGCTTGTTTAGAACTAGGCCGCCGACATCGAGCAGCAGGAGCCCACCATGAGCCCGTCTGAAAACGCCACTCTTCGCACGGCTGCGGTCGACGCCGTTGTCGCCGCAAGCAAGGTGTGCCGCGAGGTGCAGGCGCGCCTCGTCGCGGGAGCGTCGCTCGAAAAGGGGGACAAGAGTCCGGTCACGGTCGCCGACTTTGCGGCGCAGGCCATCGTGAGCCACCTGCTTGAGCGGGTGTCCCCCGACATTCCCATGGTCGGCGAAGAAGACAGCAGCGACCTCCGCGAGGAAGGCAACGCCGCGCTGAAGGACCAGGTGGTCGCCTCGGTGCAGGCGGTGCTCCCCGAGCTGGATGAAGACGGCGTCCTTGCTGCCATCGACCGGGGCACCTACGCGGGCTCCGCCACTGGCCGTCACTGGGTGCTCGACCCCATCGACGGCACCAAGGGCTTTCTGCGACTCGACCAGTACGCTGTGGCGCTTGGTCTGATCGTGGATGGCGAGGTCCAGCTCGGCGTGCTGGGCTGTCCCAACCTGCCGCTCAATGGCGACGGTGGCGGCGACAAGGGCTGCATCTTCATCGGCGAAGCTGGCGGCCAGGCCACCCAGCGCGGCATCGAAGACGCCGATGAGCATGTCATCTCGGTGGATCCCGTGAGCGTGCCCGCCGATGCCCGCTTCTGTGAGTCAGTCGAAAAGGGCCACACGAGCCAGTCCGACTCCGCCAAGGTGGCCGAGCGGCTTGGCATCACCGCGCCGCCCTACCGCATCGACAGCCAGTGCAAGTACGCCGCCGTCGCGCGTGGGGATGCGGCGGTCTACCTGCGGCTTCCCACTCGGCCTGGCTATGTCGAAAAGGTCTGGGATCACGCGGCTGGTGTGGCGGTCATCGAGGCGGCGGGTGGCAAGGTCACGGACTGTCGGGGTGCGCCGCTCGACTTCTCGCTCGGCCGTCTGCTGGAGAAGAACAAGGGTGTCATCGTCACCAACGGCCGCTTCCACGATGAGGTGGTCGTAGCTGTGCGTGCCCAGCTGGGGCTGTAGTGGGCCTGTCCACCGCTTTTTGTGCCACCCTCGCGGCGCTGGTGCTGGTCTACCTCGGGCTGTCCAGGCGGGTCATCCTGCTTCGCCACCGTCACAAGGTGGGCATTGGCGATGGGGGACACCCAGACCTCGCGCGCGCCATTCGAGTCCACAGCAACTTTGCGGAGTGGGTGCCGCTGGCCTTGCTGGCCTTGCTGGCTGCGGACCTTCGGGGGGGCAGTGACTCGCTTGTGGCGGTGCTTGGAGCGGTGCTGGTGCTCGCTCGGGTGGCCCATGCCGAGGGACTCACGCGCACTTCGGGCTCGTCGCCCTTCCGCACTGCGGGCGTCGGGGGCACCTCGGTGGTGATGGTGGTGGCTTGCCTGGCAGCGGTGCTAGGAGGCTGAGCGCACCGTGTTGCGACGTGCCACGGCTGCGGCGCCCTCACACCAGGGTGGTGGGTCCTTCGCTGCCGTCGGACTGCTGGATTCCCGTGACGCTGCCTCGGCCGTTGATGCGCCCGATGACCCCCGCAAGCAGCGGCGAAATGGGAAACGGCAGGTACCATGAGGGTGGGTTGTGGTGGATCACTGAGGTCGACCCCACTACGCGGAAGCGCCACCCTTCGCGGTCGGCCTGCTCAGCGACGGCCTTGAGCCGCTGCCACGCGGGCCCGGAGAGCACGGGATGGGCACACGCGAGGGTGATGTGGCGCGCGCCGTGAGACTTGAGCTCGACCACCGCAGCACACACCGAGCCTGCGGTGTCGATGATGTCGTCGACCAGGAGGATATCTCGGTCGCGCACCTCGCCGATGAGCGTGGACTTCTTGACCGTGTTGACGGTGGCGTAGTCGCGCTCTTTCGACAGGCCGACCAGGTGGGCCTTCAGCTCGGCTGCGTACTGGCGGGCGCGCTCCATGCCGCCGACGTCGGGCGCGGCAACGGTGTCTCCGGCGAGCCCGCGCGCATCGATCCAGCGCGCGAGACGGTGGCAGAGGTGGATGTTTTCAAGCCGGCAGCGCACCGGGTCGAACATGCCCGCAATGGCCTCGTTGTGGATGTCGACGGTGACCACGCGGTGGGCACCAGCTTCCTGGAGCATGCGGGCGAAGAGTCCGGCTGAGATGCCCTCGCGCACCCGGCCCTTGCGCTTGTCCTGGCGGGCACCGGGGAAGTAGGGCACCACTGCGGTCACCCACTCGGCATCGGACAAGGCGGCGGCCTCGATGGCGTGGAGCAGCATCACGAAGCGATCGTAGGTGGACCGGGAGTCGGCCGGCGCGATGGGGGACTGGAACACATAGAGATCGGTGCCGCGGATGTTCTGGTCGATGATGGCCTTGCCTTCACCGCAGGAGAACCACACATCGCTGCTGCGGACGAGGGGGGCGCCGAGGTTGGAGGCCACCGCGACCGCCATGGGCTTGCCCGCATCGCAGGACATGATGTGGATCGGAGCGCGAGGGGGCGCGAGCGGACGCATGGTGGGTCTCCGGGAAGTGAGCGCATTGTGCCTTTCGCGGGCCGTATCTGCTGGGAGCCGGCGTCATCGGGCGCGCGGTTGGGTATACGGATTCCGGCCGTCCCTCCCTCCGCTTGCAGCCCTGTCAGACCTCCCCACGGAACGGAGCCGGCATGCACGACGTCGACCTCACTCAGGTCAATCTCAACCTCCTCGTGTACCTCGATACGCTGCTGCAGGAACGCAGCGTGACCAAGGCGGCCGGGCGACTGGGGATCACGCAGTCCGCGATGTCCCACAATCTTCGCCAGCTCCGCGACATCTTTGGTGACCCCTTGCTGGTACGCGGTCGGGGGGGCATGCAGCCCACACCACGTGCCGAAGAGCTGCGCATTCCACTGCGCAAAGGCCTCACTGCCCTCCGGCGCACCCTCGAAGGGGAGCCGGCCTTCGACCCTTCCACCAGCTCTCGTCGCTTTGTGCTTGCGGCGGGAGATGCGGTCGCAATGCTGTTGCTTCCACGCTTGCTGGAGCAGCTCCAGACCACGGGTCCATCGATTGACCTTGATGTGGTGCCCTTCGACGGACGCCGCTACGCCGCACAGCTGGAGACCGGTGAGGTCGACCTCGCAGTCTCGGCCTTCTTCCCAGACGCCCCCGCGCTCCGGATGAAGAAGCTGCGGCCCGAGTCGTTTGTGTGTGCGGTCCGCGAAGACCACCCCTGCGTGGGCGAGACCCTCGACGCCGCCACCTGGGCCAAGCTCCCCCATGTGCTCGTGAGTCCGCAAGGCACTGGCGGTCCGGGTGTGGTGGACCGTGCGCTTGAGAAGCATGGCTTGGAGCGTCGGGTGGCTGTCCGCATCCGCTACTTCCTCGCCGCCCCGATGCTGGTCGCCCGCACCAACCTCGTGCTTACCGTCCCTCGGTCTCTCGCAGAGATGTTCGCGGAGTCGTTGCCAGTGAGGCTGGTAGAGCCGCCGCTGGAGCTGCCCACCTTTAGTGTGGGCATTGGCTGGCATGAGCGTGTGGCGAAGGATCCGGCCAATCGTTGGATTCGGGAGCAGGTGAGTCTGGCGCTGCGCAACTGAGGGTGTGTGGCCAAGATAGAGAGACCACTCCCCTGGCGCCTCAGCCCACCACCTGCTCCGCAAGCCCGACAATCGTGAGCGGCGCACTGCCCTCGGCCTTGTTGTTGATCGCGACAAAGGCAAGCCCACCCGCGCTTCGGACGGCTTCGCGGATGCGTCGAGCCAGTGCGCGCCGCACTCTCGGGTCGGCATCGACGATGCGGTCGAACGGAGCGTAGCGGGCCTTTGCACGGGCGTAGGGGAGGGGGACCCCGAGCATCCAGCGGGCGACGAACGGACGGCGGGGGAGGTGCTGGAGAACGGCGAGATGCTGGGCTTGTACCGACGGCATGGTGGGGTGGACGGCCACACAGTGGGTGGCGCCGGAGTCTTCGAGTGCGCGCACGTAGGCGGAACCCAGCACGCCAGAAGTGCGTGGTTCGACAGCGAGAATGACTTGTTTGCCGGTGTTTAGTTGTATTTTTCGGGCGCTCGAGGCCAGCTCCGACATGCACTGCTGGAGGCGCTCTGCGAACCGGCGCTCACCGCCCAGACTGTCGAGTGACTGCGGCGGAAGCTGGAGCACCAACACCAGCCGGCGTCCGGGCAGGTGCCTGCACATTGGAGCCAGCGTGGTGTCCATGATGTGCTGGGCATTCAGGAAGTCGGCGTTGTCCTGGCCGCGCTGAGACCCCCAGCGCGGGTGGTCGGGAAAGCGTGCCCAGACGGCTGACTGGGGCCCCTTCACGAGAAAGGCGGCCTTGGGACACGCTTGGTCGTGGTAGCGCTGCCAGTCCTTGGTGGGGACCGGTCGGTAGAAGCTGCGGTCTACGCCCACTAAATTGAGCAGCGGGTGGGCGGTGTAGGCGCCGAGTCCTTCGCGGGCGAGAAAGTCACCATCCGGGGTGCCCGCCCACACCAGCCCACGCCAGCCGGGGAACGACCAGCTCGACGTGCCGAGGTGGACCCCATCGGGCAGACGTCGGGCGAGTTCTTGGACCGGCTCTGGAACCAGGGCAGGTACGGGGCCGCGGGGGTGGTGCTGGGGGCCAAACAGCTGCATCCGGCGGAGACCTCGGGAGATGACGGACCGAAGCGGGATCGAGACTGTCGAGGGCTCAGGCTTCCGACGATCGGCGCCGCCGCAGGCCCAGCCCGCCTACGAGCGCGAGCAACAGGGCCAGACGTCCGCGAGCTGCCCGGGTGCCCACCGCCGCGCTTGCACCGGTGGTGCAGGTGCTGTCCTCACAGCCGAGGCCCGCTTCGGTGTCACAGCCGAGGATGGTCTCCAGGTCGAGCTCTACGCCCAGGTCGCCGCCGTCGCAGCCGAAGCCGTCCAGCGAGCAGCCGGTGAGCTCGATCGGCTCGACGCCCGACAGGTCGAGCAGCACGAAGCCACCCTGCCAGGCGGCGTCTTCGTCGGGAAGCCAGATGAGCTGGTCGAGGCGGGCGCCCAGGATCTCGGGCACTGCGATGGACGGCAGCAGGTCGGTGGGAATCAAGCCGCTGAGGAGGGTGCCGACCAGGGCGGCGAGGCCTTCGCTGTAGCCGGGGCCGATGAGCTCGTGGTAGGTCTCGGCGAAGTCGACAGCGGGATCTTCGAGCACCAAGCCGGTGACCAGGGTGTTGTCTTCGAGCGAGATGTCGAGGCCGATGTCGGCGTCGCCCTGCACCTCGAACACGCGGGTCTGGCGGTGGTCGAGCTCGGCGTAGAGGTCGACGGTGAGACTGTCCGCAAGGATATGAAGCGGGGCGCCGTCGTCGTCGAAGCCACCGCGAGGCGGCACCGGCGCCGAGATGAGCAGCGTGGCCGGCTTGGACTCGGGGAAGAGCGCGGTGAACTCGTCGCCCAGCAGCGCGCCCAGAAAGTCGGTGGTGAGACCGGCGGGTAGGGTGCTGCCCAGCAGGGCGCCGGCATCGAGGCACAGCGCGCCCGATGCCCACACCGAAAACAGCGCTTGGTCGAGGAAGTCGGCGCCGACGAACAGCCCGGCATCGTAGGGCAGCGACGAGCCCGGTGCGGTGGGGCCGAAGGCGGGCCAGCCGGCGTCGCGGAGCTCGATGCCGCTGCTGGGGTCGACGCAGTCGGAGATGGCCCCGGGTGTGACGGTGGCGCCGAGGCCAAGCACCAAGCCCGTCTCGTCCATTGTGAGGGCAGTGGGGTACACCTCGACGTCGAGGGTGGTGCCGAGGAGGTCGAGCGAGGTCTCGATCTGAAGCTGGGACAGGGCGTCTTCGAGGGGCTCCTCGATGGTGGGGCCCAGCGCATCGAGCTCGGGGGCGACCAGCGACTCGATGAGACCGGACAGCAGCAGGGGATCCTGGCCGAGCATAGTGCCGATGGCGCTGGCGAAGGTGCAGTCGGACAGGGGGTTGCCCAGCGGGCTGATGTCGACGGTGGGGTCGGCCACGGTGACGTCGAACGCACCCTCAATCTCGACAATCTCGATGCCCATCGAGACCTGGATGGCTGTGGTGGGCAGCTCGACGTCGCACACCTCATCGAGCTCGGTGAGCACGGTGCAGTCGCCCGTCACGGTGAGCTCGGACGCGGTGGATGCCATCGTGGCGTAGATCGTGAGCGCGATGTCGCCGTCGGTGGTGTCGATGGCGACGTGGTCGATGCTGAGCAGGATGTCGAGCTGGTCGAGGGACCAGTCGAGGGGGACCGCGTCGGACTCGGCGCACGACTCCTGGCCAGAGGAGGCATCGATGCGCAGCTGCTCGGGCATCACGCGGGCCACCGCCTCACCGAGCTGATCGAGCCCGCTGCTGCCGAGGTGAACGGCAATGGCTTCGTCTACAGGGTCGCCCACATCGGCCGCCAGGGCAGGGGAGGCGGCCAGTGCGGTGACAAGTGTGGCGCAGAGGAACGGGCTGCGGGGACGCACGACGACTCCGGGGTAGGGCGGGTCCTCCACGATGCCGCGTGAGAGAACGGTCGGCGAGTATAGTCCGACCCACTGTCATCGTCGCCTGTCCAGGGTCGCCAACTCTGCGGAGTCCCGGTAAGCTCGGCGGTGCGTCCGGTCCTCCTGGAGTCTCGATGGCGACCTCTCCTCTGCATCTGCGCGCTCTCCTCGGGCTGCTCCCTGCGCTCGGTCTCGTGGCCTGCAACGGGGACAAGTCCGCCAAATTCGACGGCGAGGGTGTCATTGTCGTCGAGGTCGAGGAGGCGTCCCCCGAGCTGGTGCTCAGCATCGAGCGGCCGTCCACGATGGCGGGCGAGGCCGTGGGCTGGGGGCTCACACTGGTCTACGAAGACGGCGACATCGAGTCAGTCGACGGCACCATCACCAGCGACCTCGAAGACCTCCGGCTTGGAGCTGGAGACGTGATGCTGCCCCGTGTGGCCGGCGACCATGTGCTCACCGCGACAGCCGAGATCGACGGCGAGCTGGAGTCTCTCACCGGCCTGCTGTCGGTCACTCCGACTGCTGCTGCTTCGGTCGACCTGGCCCTGGGCGACCAAGCCTTTGCGGCTGGTGATGGGATCTCCTGGTCCATCTCCGCGTGGGACGCCTACGACAATCCATTGCCCACAGCCGGCCTGTCGCCCGACCTCGGCACCAGTCCCCTGACCCTCGCGGGTGCGCGCATCGAAGGCACCCAGCCGGGCTCCTACGTCGTGAGCGCGGTGGTGGAAGGTGTCGCCGACTCTGAGGTGGTCATCGTCACTCCGGGCGCTGCGGCGTCGGTCACCCTGACCTTATCGGACCTGCAGCTTGAGCTGTATGAGACCACCTCGGCCACCATCGAGGTTGTCGACGACTACGGCAATCCCACGGTCGACACTTGGGCACTGTCGGTGTTTGGCGCCGAGGTCGAGGCCGACGACTACGCGCTGTCCTGGAACAACATCACCTTCTACGATGAGGGCGCGTTCACCGTGCGCGTGGATGTCGACGGCACCTCGCTCTACGACGAAGTGGGACCGCTTCTCATCGACTCCACCGGCCCTGAGCTGGAGATCGATGAGCCCGAGCGCGGCGGCTGGAACGACGGGCTCGATGGGGTGGTGTCCGGCTGGGTGAGCGATGCCTACTCCGGTGTGGGCAGCCTCACGGTGGATGGGGGTGTGGTCACGCCGGAGTCCGACGGCTCGTTCACCACCACCACCGCGTGGGCATTCGGCACCAACGTCGTCGAGACCGAGGCGATCGATGGGGATGGCAACGTGTCCACCGACACCCGCGCGGTGTTGGCGGGCGACTTCCTGCCATGGGGGGAGGTGGTCTCGGAGGGCTTCACCGCGCGGCTGCATGAAGGCGACGGCGGGCTGGGCACTCTTGAGGTGCTCGGCGAAGACCTCATCGCCGACATCGACCTCGACTCAATGATCCCGTCCCCGGTGTTCTCCGACTCCTCCGAGACCTGCGTGGACCTCGGCTTCTTGGGCCGGTATTGCTTCACTTGGTACGCGCTTACGCTCTACGTCAACAACGCCCAGTTTAGCAGCGTCGACCTCGACCTCGACCCCGGGCTCGGCGGACTTCTCCGAGGCGACTTCTACGTAAACGACGTGTCGCTTGACTGGTTCGCGGACGCCACTGTCGCCGAGGTCGACTTCAGCGGCTCGGGCGACATCACCGCCGACAGCATCGATGTCAGCATGTTTTTCTACCCCTCGGTCGACAGCAGTGGGGTCATCGACGTCGGCTTGGCATCGATCTCGGCGTCCACCCAGAACTTCTACTTCGACTGGGACTCCTGGCTCTACGACGCCCTCGACTTCTTCGGACTCGACAGTTCCATCTCCGGACTGCTCGCGGGCTACATCGAGTCGTCGCTCGAAGATGTGGTGGAGGACCAGGTCCCCGCGCTGCTCGACGATGCCTTGCAGGACCTCGAGATCACCTTCGACCTCGACTTCGACGGCGTCATCTACAGCATCGACGCGGTCCCGGAGTCCATCGACGTCGACCCCACCGGCCTCACGCTGGCGCTTGAGACCACCGTGGAGCCCGATACCTGGGTCAAGTCCGACTACGGCCTCGGCAGCCTCCATGGCGCCTATTCAGGGCCGACCTACACCGGCTCGCCTGGCACCATCCTGGGTGTCAACCTCGACTTCCTCAACCAGTTCTTCATGGCGGCGTGGGGCGGTGGCCTGCTCGACATGGAGATGGGCTCGGAGTCGCTCGGCCTCGAGGTCTCAGACCTTGAGTTCCTGCTGCCAGGGCTCACCGACCTCAACATCACCACCGAGGCGCTGCTGCCCCCTGTCTTGGTGCCCGATGGCGTAGATGCCCTGCTGGAGATGCAAGTCGGCGACCTGCTGCTCACGCTCTACAACGGCGATGCGGTGTCGGGCAACGAGATGATTCAGGTCTACGTCACAGCCTTTGTGGAGATGGACGTCTCGGCGAGCTCGGACGGCACCAGCCTCAACCCTGAGCTGGGCGACATGGAGCTGTACTTCGACGTCGTCATTCCGGAGGCCAATACGGTGGGCGCGGCCGACACCGAGGCGCTGCTGGAGCTGCTGGTGCCCTTGCTGCTGCCCACGCTCACCGATGCCCTCACCGAGGTGCCCGTTCCTGACATCGAGGGCTTCTCGGTCACCGGCGTCACCGTCGACACCGATGGTCCGGAAGACGGTGTGCTCACTCTCGGCGGCGACCTCACCCTCCGCTGAACCCCCGGACCTCCCATGTCCCCCTTCTCGACGCCGCCCATCCCGGGAGCGCCGCCTGCGGAGCTGTCCCGCACCGCTGCCGCTCGGGCCATTGCGCAGATGGCCCACGACTCTGGCTTGCGCCTGGCTCACTTCGAGCATCGCTTCGCCATGCCGCTTCCCGAGGAGTGGGAGGTCCCCGATGCAGACCTCGGCCCCTACCCATGGTCCTCCGAGGGCGGCTGGCGTCCGGGCTCCCTGCCGGAGACCAAGTTTCGGTCCTTCCGACTCGACCGCCGCATCGGTAGCTTCCACCCGAGCCATGGGGGCAAGTGGACGGTCCACGAGCTGTGCCATGGACTGGTGGGCTTCGGCTGGCGCCCAAGTGCATCGCCCCTCTGGTTGGCGACTGCCGCGCGCCTCGCGGAGCTGGTGCCCGTGGCCCTGTGGTACTTCTTCGACGAGGCTGGCGCGCAGCGCTGTCCGCGACATGCCGGTGGGGGTGCGCTCTTTGGAGCGACCTGTCTCGCGTGTGAGCGGGTGGGCCAGAGTGAACAAGGACCGGACTTCGGCACGGACCCCCGGATGGACCGCTGGCTGCGGCAGGGCCGCATCTACGTCGAGGCTGAGATAGACGCGGCCTGGCGCACGCTGGCGAGCGGTGTGCCCATCTCCAACCGCTACGGCACCCTCGACCTGTGCACCGACGGTCTCGCCTATGTCCGTGCCCATGGCCCCGTGCTCCGCAGCCCTGTGTTCGGTGCATGGGTGGAGCGCTTCTGCCGTGAAGACACCGGCTGGCACGTCGATCTGGAGTCTTTGGTCGCCCGCGCCCGCGACGTGGTGGCGGCGGTGAGTGGCGAAGGCTTGGCGCCTCCTCTTGCGGCTGGTCGCTCCAAGACAGGGCTGTGGAAGCTCCAGGATGTCGGCTGGCGGCTGCTCCAGCTGCGGGTGGAGGTCGAGGGAGAGGCCGGCGCTGCGATCGCTGCGATGGTGGATCGTCTCGCGGCTGCCGTGGATGAGGGTGATGCCGACAGTGCCCTGTCCGACGTCATCTCCGAGTACACTCAGCTCTACGACGAGGTGGAGTTGCCCCTCCCGGAGCATCTCTTTGCGGTGGGCTACCCCCTGCCCTACGGTCACGGTTCGGCGGTCGAACAGCTCGCAGCTGGTCTCGCGACCACCCTGCCCACTACCTGGCAGGCTCTGGGTACAGACGCCATGTCGGTCGCGGCGGAGTGGGCGGCCGACGATCCCTGGGATCGGCGGGGCATCGGGGACCGGTTTGCGGACTGGGCTCGGGACCGGCTGCCGCTGGTGTTGGCCGAGCGGGCGGCCTTGGAGGCGGCTCTTGTGCATGTCGATGCGCCGGATCTGGCTGCGCGGGCGCTCCAGGGCATGGATGCGCAGTCCACCCATCGCCGAAGGGCAGCGCATGTACGTGTGGTGAAGGTCACCCACGACGTGGCGGCGGACCCGGAATTTCCGGGCACCGACCAGCCACTCGATGCCCCGGCCTGGCTGGCGGTGCTGCACGATGTCGACGGCAGTCGTGAAGTGCTGTCTCTCACCGAGCGTCAAGGAGAGCTATTAAGTTCCAGCGCCCTGGTTGACCTTGCTACGGATGATCGGGAGCAGGTGGTACTCGACGAAGCAGGCCTGCTCGCCCCGTTGGCTTGGAGTGCAGACGCTTGAGACGCCGCGAGCGAGGTCAATGCAGTATTGACAGTCAGCCCAGCTTGAAAGCAGCCGATAGGCTCGGTGGAGATCAGATGGCACACCCTCTTGAAGACATTATGCGGGCCAGCTCACCGTTGCTGCTCATCGGCGACTCCGACTCGGACCGCTTTCCGGCGATGTCCTACCACTGCTATATGCAGGGGGATCGACCGTTCTTTTGTCTCGACCTGGGCAGTCTTTCGGTGAGCCGTGGCTTCACCAAGGGGGGCCCGGTGATGTCTTCCCTCGACGAGCTGCCAGACAACTGGGGTGGTGAGCTCGCCGTGGTGTGGGTGCATCCCTATCGTGCAGCGGAGTGTGTGCGGCTGGCCGCAAGCGTCGGCTGCACCAAGGTGTGGTTTAGCTTCCAGACGGTGAGCGAGGAGGCGGTGGAGGTGGCTGCCAAGCTGGGGCTTGAGGTGGTCGAAGCGGGTCGTTGTCCGGTGTTCTACCTGGAAAATCCGTCCGCTCTACCGTGCAAGGTTCACACGCTCATGGCCCGCCTGATGGGTGCACGCGCGTTGCCGCCGCAAACTCGCGCTGGGCCCGGTAGGCGAGAGTTGTACTAAGCGGATGCCCATCTCAATACCGGCGCTACTCGTCACGATTTCTTGTCAGATGGCAGGAGCGTTGTGGCTCTCGCGACGAGCGAGAGGGCGTGGGCTGCTGACCAGACAGGCAGATCTGCTGGCCCTGTTGCCGGCCTTCATGGCGGTGTCGGGTGCGCTGCGTGTCCACATTTTGCCGGATGTTGTGGGCACCCTTGAAGTGCTCTACGCCTTGCTCGGATCCTCCTTGGCGGTTGCTTTTGCCTATTCGGTGATTGCTTGGGCCTCGCCCCAACAACAACGACGTGTTGCGAGGCTGACTCCGAAGCTGCCGTATCCACTCTTTGCGGTGGTGTTGCTGCTGGGCACGCGGCTGCTTGAGCCGGTCTTCCAGCAGTGGGTGCCGGAGCTGCGTTGGTATGTCGCGTGGACCCTGCTCAGCACCGTACCGGCCAGTGTGGTGCTGTTCACTGTGGGGTGGGGGCGACTACGGCGGATGGACCCCAACGGGTTGTACCGCGAGGGACCGTGGCTGCTGCTGTCGGGCCTGGTACTGGTGAAGGGCACCATCTGGATTGTGGGCGAACGGAGCAGTGTAGCGGCCTGGCTGCTCTACATCGACGGTCCCTTGATGCTGGCCTGGGCGTGGTCCGCCGATCGCGCGGCCCGCTTCGAGCTCACGGTCGATGGGGTGGGCACCGACTCGGTTCGGGCGCTCCGGGAGTCGCTGTTTCTGTTGAGCCCGGTGGGGCGCATCGACTACGCCAACCCTGCGGCCATCAAGCTGCTGGGCATCAACCCTCACTCCGTCGCCTTTCGGGCGCTGTGTCCCGGGTGGCCGTGCTCCGGACCCACCCAGCTTCGCCGGTCCAACGGAGAACTGGTCCCGGTGGTGCTGAGCGCCGCGCCGCTGATCGTTGCTGGTGTGTTGGTGGGCCACGCGGTGTCGGCCACCGACGTGACCGAGCTCCAGCGTGCCATCGACGATGCCTATGCCGCGGAGGAGAAGGCCCGGTCGGCCGCGCGGGCTCGCCAGGAGTTCGTCGCGGTCATGAGCCACGAAATCCGCACTCCCATGAACGCCATCGTGGGACTGGCCCACCTCCTCGAAGAGACGAAGCTCGACGACGTGCAGGCGGGTTGGGCGGGCACCATGCGTCAGAGTGCGGATGCCCTGCTCACTGTTGTCACCGACATTCTCGACTTTTCGCGCATCGAATCGGGGCGCTTGGAAGTGGAGAAGCTGCCCATCGAGCTGAAGAAGGTCCTGGATGGGGCCGCGGCGTTGGTCCAGAACGTGGCCGTCCAGCGTGGACTGCGCTTCACGGTGGACCTCGACGGCCTGCCGGCTTGGGTGGAGGGCGACCCCACGCGCATTCGCCAGATCGTACTCAACCTGCTGTCCAACGCCATGAAGTTCACCGAAGAGGGCGAGGTGTCGCTGGTGGCCACCCACCTGGATGGTGTTCTGTCCGTGCGCGTCAAAGACACCGGCATCGGCATCCCGATGGACCGTCGCTCCTCTCTCTTTGACGCCTTCACGCAGGCCGACGCCTCCACCACCCGGCGATTTGGCGGAACCGGCCTCGGGCTCGCCATCAGCGGTCAGCTGGCCGATGTGATGGGCGGCTTGCTGTTCGTCACCAGCGTGGAGGGCGAAGGCTCGGTGTTCGCGCTCAGCCTGCCAGCGCCCATCGTCGAGCCGCTCACGGTGGAGTTGGCCGACGAAGGGTCCTTCGACCTCAGTGGTCTGAAGGTGCTGGTGGTGGAGGACAACCCCATCAACCGCACCGTGCTTCGTGCCGTGCTGTCCCGCGTCGGCATCGAGCCCGATGAGGCCTGCGACGGTTTGGAGGGGGTCGAGCGGGTCCTCGGTGGTGGTGCCTATGACGTCGTGTTCATGGACCTTCAGATGCCCAATATGGACGGCTGGCAGGCACTTGCCCGCATCTCGGCGGCTCTGGGCCCACGGAGGCCCTACCTGGTGAGTCACTCCGCCAATGTGGGGCGCGCGGATGCGGACCGGGCCTTTGAGTGTGGCGCCCATACCCACCTGCCGAAGCCGGCGAGTCCCGCGGCTGTGGAGGCGGTGCTGCGGACATTTACCGCCACGCAAGGTTCGGCGGCTGGAGTGCGCTCACCGGGCTGAACGTCGGCGGGCGGAACGTGGGTGGGCTCAGCTCGCGAGGCGCGGACGCTGCGGGCGGCGGTAGCGGCTGTCGGCAGACTCAAGGGCGGCGGCCAGGGCGTCTCGGAGCTCGCCGGCATGGGCGTGGCGTTCGGAGATCTCGGCGGATCGGGCTTGTGCACACAACGCGGCGTATTCGACTGGGGGGGCGTGGGTGGGGTGGCAGGGTCTGGCTTCGGCATGGCCGGCGCCGTACAGAATGCGGGCGATCATCTCGCCCATGGCGAAGACGTCAACGGTGGGGGCAAGCGACGAGCTGAGGGCTGCGGCTTGCTCGGGTGCCATGTAGCCGCGGGTGCCAGCGCGAGCCAGACGGCGCGGCGGCGATGCAAGGTCCATCGCAAGTCCCCAGTCCACCACCTGCGCCACCCCGATGTAGGGAACCATCACGTTGGCGAGCTTGAGGTCTCGGTGGATGACTCCGCAGGCATGGGCTGCCTCGACTGCATCGGCGACTTCCCACATCCGCACCATCAGGTCCCGCAGTGCTTCGCGGCCGCCGGGTCCGCCGGGTCCGACTCTCTGGTGAAAGCGGATGGTGTCATCCATCAGTGTGGAGCCGGCCACGGCGCGCATCGTGAAGAAGTGGCGGCCGTCCTCCAGCACATCGCGGTCGTAGACTGCGGGGATGCCGGGGTGGTGGAGGGTGCTGGCGAGCGTGGCCTCGCGCACCAAGCGACGGCCCACCCGCTGGTCTTCGCTCCGGTCTAAGCGCACGACCTTCATGGCCACTTCGCGACTCAGCCGACGGTCATAGGCGCGTCGCACATCGGCGCTCGCACCGAGACCCAGCCGGCCGCGGTCGTCGTACCGCGCCGTGGACACAGCGTTGGCATCAATGGATTGGGGCATGGGCCCTCCTGAAGTTACCCGGAGGATCGGAACGGGTGGGGGCCAGCAAAAGTCCCCACCCGGTGTTTGAGGTGATTGAGATGTTGGGGGACGGGATCCTCTT
>Ga0315321_10001895_pt1 | contig 16231 bp, 13 predicted proteins | sample M180m21515metaG_FD_203464 | JGI IMG/M metagenome (GOLD analysis project Ga0315321, IMG submission 203464) | Ammonia-oxidizing marine archaeal communities from Monterey Bay, California, United States - M1 80m 21515 | ecosystem: Environmental > Aquatic > Marine > Intertidal zone | place: USA... | reverse complement strand
GTTTAACACTACCATCCGAGTCACTCTCGACGCAATGGTTCACCACACTGCGGCCGTCAGACGAGGAAACCCCGACTGCTTAATTCTCGCGGACTTGCCCTTCGGCGAAGCCAGCCTGTCTTTCGATCGATTGCTGGAATCGTGCCGACGTCTCATGCAGGAAGGTGGAGCGGACGGCGTGAAGATCGAGGGAGGGAAAGACGTTGCCGACGACATCGAGCGACTCGTAGCCACAGGGATTCCCGTAATGGGTCACGTCGGCTTATTGCCCCAAACCGTAAAGGCGATCGGAGGATATCGCAAATTTGCCAACGACAAGGAAGAAGCCCAAGATATATTTACCGACGCCATTGCTCTTGAGGAAGCCGGTTGCTTTGCCATCGTCTTCGAAATGATTCGAGAGGAAGTTGCGACTGAATTGACCCGCCACCTCGAGATTCCAACCATTGGCATAGGAAGCGGTTCCGGCTGTGACGGACAAATTCTCGTTACCACCGACGTATTAGGGCTTACGCCCGGCGACGTCCCCTCTTTCGTCAAACCCTACGCGCAGCTCGCGGGGGAAGCCGGCAAGGCTCTTGGTCGCTTCGTAGGCGACGTTCGAGAAGGGCGCTACCCGAAATCATGAATTTCTGCATCCTTGGAGCGGGTTCATGGGGAACTGCGATGGCGGTCCATCTGATAAAGCTCGGTCATGGCGTAACTCTCGCTCCTCGTCGCATGGAGCAAGCACTGTCGATGGCTTCTTCTCGAGAAAACACTGATTACTTGCCTGGCGTCAGCTTGAATAAAAACCTGCAGATAGGCTGTGAAACTCGCCCCTTGGTAATGGAAGCCGACGTTCTTCTCTTTGCCTGTCCATCCAAGGCTCTCCGAGAAACTTGTCGCCGAGTGGCCCTATATCGCAAAGACGCATTAAATGCCCGAGCATTTCTCGCTCTTTGCAAGGGATTGGAACCCGAAACTTTTCTTCTGCCCCACGAGGTATTGAGCGAGGAACTTGGACAGAATAACTCCGTCGGGTATCTATCCGGACCTACCTACGCTCGCGACGTGGCCATGGGCAAGCCGGCCGCCGTTGTGATAGCGACAACCGGGGATGCATCTTTGCAAACTCAAATCCAAACAGCCCTCAGTTCCGATTCATTAAGGGCATACGGATCCGACGACGTTCGTGGCGTGGGCTTGGGGAGTTGCCTGAAAAACGTTTATGCAATCGCCGTCGGAATTAGCGATGGCCTCGATCTCGGAGACAACGCAAGGGCCGCTCTTCTTACTCGCAGTCTCCATGAAATGGTATCCCTCGGAGAAGCCCTCGGTGGACGCCCGGAAACCTTTTACGGCCTCAGTGGCTTTGGTGATCTGGTGGCGACTTGCACGGGAGACTGGAGTCGCAACCGCAACCTAGGGCTTAGTATCGGGCGTGGCAAGCAAGCTGCAATCGTGATCTCCGAACAACGATCCGTAGTAGAAGGATTCGCTGCCACAGACTGCTTCCATTCCCTGTGTAAGGCAAAAGGCTTGGAGGCACCTATTTTGTCGGAGATCAAAGCCATCCTTCATGAAGGCAAGTCACCACCAGACGCACTGAACAGCCTTATGAATCGAGAATTGACGCGGGAATCAAAGACACCTTTCGCGGCAGGCTAAAGTCAAGGGTGTTCGCCAAAGCCTTCCCCCTACCCTCCAAGGTTCTTCTGGGCGCGAGCAGCCTGCCAAAACATGAAGCATCCGTAACCGAAGAACATTACTCCGTTAAGCAAGAGAAATGAGCCATGGGTGGCATGTAGGTCACGAATGCCTACTACAAGCAAAGCCAACCCAGCCAAAGCGATGGCAACACCTGCGTATTTCCGGTATCCGATGATCCGACGAAACTTGCTTACCCGTCGTGACCTTTCCTCATCAGTGAATTCCTTTTCCATAGGTCTAGAAAAGTGTGTTAATTGGCGTCGAAATCCTCTTCCGGCCATTCGCCAAGAGCTTCCTTCAATAGGCTGAGTCGCTCATTTTCCCCACGAATTTCAGAAAGCACAAGTGCTGCTCGTTTCGAAAGTTCGAGAGTTTCGAGAATTTTCTGCTTTCGCATCGTTTCCTTGCAAAGAGTGAAAGCTACGAGATCAACATAAGCTTCGTCATCATCAAGTGGGTTAAGAAAAGACAGCATATCCTCAGTTACGTCGCCACCAAGTTGGTGATTTTCCATGATCAGTTTTTCGATTTCTTTTCGAGACTCGGAAAGGGGAGCCTCGATGATTGACTGAATCGGTTCAACGGCAACTATTCGGAAAGGTTCCTCTTGCACGACTGCGGAAATTCTAACTCGAGAAATTCCCTGCAAGAGAAGAAAAGACGTTCCGTCGGGGTTATCCCGACAAACCCGTACTAATCCTGCAGAGGAAACCTTCTCAAACTCCTCATCAGTATCCGATTCACTCTCCTTCGGTGTCGCCACGCAGAACATGCGATGTGAGTCCAGAATTTCCTCGACCATCAAACGGTATCGCTTTTCGAAAATATAGAGAGGCATCATCGCCTTCGGAAAAAAAACGACTCCGGGTAAAGTCATTGCAGGTAATTCCGATGGAATCTCCAGAGACTCTGATTCGATAAGATTTTTCATTATGAATAAATCCTTACTAATTAAAGAACATCCCAGCAACCGTTGCAGAAAGGAGGCTCGCCAGAGTGCCTCCCAGCAAGGCTTTAACTCCAAGCACAGCCAAATCCGCTCGGCGTTTGGGGGCGATTGCCCCTATACCACCTATTTGAATACCAATGGACATGAAGTTGGCAAAACCGCACAGAGCAAAAGTAGCAAGAAAAACAGAACGTTCGCTTAAACCATGAGCTTTCATTTCCGAAAGCTCTACGTAGGCAAAGAACTCAGTTGCGAAAATCTTGACTCCAATCAATTGACCTACTTGAAGAATTTCGCCGGCGCTCACGCCGATCAACCAAGCTAACGGAGCAAAGAGAACTCCAAAAATAGCCTCTAAGCTCAAGTTGTCAAACCGTTGGCCACTGGCCTCATTAATCCATTCGTTCAAAGTTCCCGTCCCCAAGCCCGATATGTTGCCGAACCATGCAAGAATCTCGTTGGTCAACAATATCACTGCATAAAAAGCAATGAGCATGGCGGCAACGTTGAGGGCTAAATGAAGTCCTTGGGTAGTGCCATTGGCAAGTGCGTCTATTGGGTTTCTCCCGATGCTTTCCCGGGATACGGAAAGATCGCGACTCACTTTTTCCGTTTCTGGAAGAAGAACTTTAGCAATGAGTAAAGCGGCAGGAGCGTTCATGACAGAGGCGCAAAGGAGAAACCTTCCAAACTCGAGCATCGATTCCTTATCACTGCCACCAAGCATACCCATGTAAATGGCAAAAACGGAACCTGCGATAGTCGCCATGCCTCCCACCATGAGAGCAAGCAATTCGGAGCGAGTCATCTTGGCCACATATGGCTTAACCAGCAAAGGAGCTTCCGTCTGTCCGACAAAGACATTGGCCGCAGCGGCCAAACTTTCAGAACCGGACAAGCGCATAACGCGACTCATCACCCATGCCATCATCTTTACGATGAACTGTAGTATCCCGAAGTAGTAGAGCAAAGAGGAAAGCGCAGAAAAGAACAAGATGCTTGGCAACGCCATGAAAGCAAAGACAAAGCCCCTGTTTTCACCAAATGCCATGTCCATTTGTTCCCGATCCGAAAGAGCTCCAAACACAAAACCAGCCGCTTCGACTGAAATATCGAGCGCCACGGCAAAGAGGCCAGCTATCCAACCAAAAAAAGACTCGACGAACGGGACTTGCAGCACGCCAACGGCAATAATCATTTGAAGCGACAAGCCCCCAACCACTACACGCCAGTTGATCTTGCTTCGATCGGAACTAAGGCAATAGGCAATCCCCAGAAGGGCAACAATACCCAATAATGCACGGGCGATATAACCAAAAGACTCCATATAATCAGTAAAGTTAGGCGACGGCGCTTGATCGGTCAACAGAAGTTAGTGTCCAACGGAAGTAAATCAACTAAGTGAGATCGAGACTAAGTACCAAATATCTCAAAGAAAATGATTGAGGAATTCATAATACGGAGCGATACCTCCGGATATGGAAATGTTAAAAGATAAAAACGCTCTAGTCATAGGCGGCGGTTCGGGAATGGGAGCGGCGGTCGCAACCGCCTTGGCCGAGGCCGGAGCAAAAGTGACAATAGCAGGACGCCGAGTTGAAAAATTGGAGGAAGTGAACGGGGCGTCTTACGACGTGATTCAAACTCGCATAGTGGACGTTGCCGATCGGGAAAGCTTGGATGCATTGTTTTCTTGGTTTGACGAAGAGTCAGGGGACTTGGACATTTTGGTGAACGCAGCCGGAATAAACGTGCCCAAGAGATCCATGTCGGAGCTTTCCCCTGATGACTGGGATGCCGTGCTCAAGGTAAACCTTACGGGAGCTTTCGACTGTCTCCGAATGGCTCTGGATCGAATGCGACCTCGCAAGGACGGATTAATCGTCATGATTAACTCGGTTTCCGGAAAGCGATCGAACCCCTTGGGCGGAGTGGCATACAACGCATCGAAGTTCGGTATGACGGGCCTTGGCTCCTGCGTGGCCGAGGAGGAACGCGAAAACGGAATCCGCATCACCAACGTATTTCCCGGCGAGGTCAATACGCCGATTCTTGACCAGCGACCCGTTCCACCTTCCATCGAACACCGCGCGAAAATCCTGCAACCTCAAGATATTGCCGACTCAGTGATGATGCTGGCAAGGCTGCACCCACGAGCCCATATACCGGAACTCGTTATCAAGCCTACCTCGCAAAGTTATGTTTAAAAATAGTCTCTATCGATATTGATTGCCAAGGGCTACAGGCTTTCGCCTCAGGGGGAAAGGCTACAGCTTCAAGTTTCGCTGAATGCTGTCCACTGCTTGCTCGATGTTTTGGCGATGGCCGAAAGCGCTGAGACGGAAAAAACCTTCACCCGATGGGCCAAAGCCCGACCCCGGGGTACCGACTACATGAGATTCTCCTAGTATTTTGTCGAAAAACTCCCAAGAAGTAAGTCCACCGGGAGTCTTCATCCATACGTACGGAGCATTGCCGCCGCCATAGGTAGTGAGGCCTAGGGAGCGAAGAGCCTCGGAAATAATCCGAGCATTCTCCAAGTAGAAAGCCACTTGCTCACCGGTCTGTCGACGACCCTCGGGAGAAAGAACGGCCATACCTCCTTGTTGAACCACGTTTGAAGCACCATTGAAAAAAGTGTTTTGCCGGCGTGTCCAAAGAGCATGCAGCTTGCCGACCGCAGCATCTTCGACCACGCACTCCTTGGGAACGATAGTCCAAGCCAAACGGACTCCAGTAAAGCCTGCGGTCTTTGAGAAACTATTCAATTCGATGGAGCATTCCCGAGCTCCTTCGATTTCAAAAATACTACGCGGGAGATCCGGGTCGGTAATAAAGGAAGCGTAAGCTGAATCGTATAGGATTACCGCCTTGTGAGCTCGGGCATAGTCCACGAAGGTTTTAAGTTGGTCTTTTGTCGCAACGGCTCCCGTAGGATTGTTAGGGCTACAAATATAGATAAGGTCTACCTTTGAGTCCGGGACCGATGGAAAGAAATCGTTTTCCTCGGAGCAAGGCATATAGACAAGGCCGTCGTATCCCGAGTTCCCACCCACACCTGCGCGACCGGCGATGACGTTGCTGTCGACGTAGACGGGATAGGCGGGATCCTGAACGGCGACTACGTTTTCCTCGGAGAAGATACTCTGAATGTTTGCAGAGTCGGACTTGGCTCCATCGCTAACAAAAACTTCGTCAGCATCAACTGTGGCATTATACTCCTGATATAGAGCTGCGATATCTTCTCGAAGTGGTCTGATGCCCTCGGACGCGCCATAACCCGAGTAGGTATCGACGGAAGCCAAGTTTTGAACGCCTCGTTGCAATCCCTCAATCACAGCAGGAACAATCGGCTCTGTGGTATCTCCAATGCCGAGTCGCATGACCTCAGCACCTGGATTTGCATCAAGGAAGGTTTTCGTACGACGGGCGATCTCCGGAAAAAGATAACCCGCGGACAATTTATCGTAGTTCGAATTGATTTTGGCCATAATGTTGAAAAAGCTTTTAAAAAGTCGAATTCCGGTAAAATGGCAACGAACAAAGACTATTCTATTCGCCTACTTGCAGAAGCAAACCATGCCTACGAGCAGAGCGAAACGCCGCCATGAAGCAAGTGAAGCCTATGGCGATGTAAAGTAGGTTGAGGGAGAACGCCCATGCAAGAAGATCCAATTTCAGTTCACCCTGCAACAAAAGAGAACGCATGCCTTCGAATACGTAGGAAGTTGAAATGCAGGCTGCTATGGACTGCAACCATTGGGGCAAGGTCTCGACCGGGTAGTAGATGCAGGAAACGGGAGCAATAAGAAAAGGGAGAACCCACGTCAGGCTTTCCGCGCCTAAGCCATAGCGGATGAGAATACCCGTGACCACTAATGAGATGGCCCAGCCGCAAAGGACAAGATTCATGAAGAAAGCCAAAAGAGGAAACCCCATGTCGAAGACGGAAACACCAAAGAAAGGTATCGCCAGAATCGCGGCCGGAATAATTCCGATGAGTGTGCGAAGCATACTAATTGAAGCGAGACTGCATATAAGTTCCCACGGGCGGAGGGGGGAAACAAAAAGATTGGCTAGGTTACGAGACCAAAGTTCCTCCAGAAAAGAAAGTGTGTAACTGACGTGAGAACGAAAAAGTGAATCCCAGATAAGCACGGCCGAGATAAGGACTCCCGCAGCCGAAAGCTCCGGGCGAACATCAGAAAAATACTTAGTCACAAACCCCCAAATGATCAACTGCATGGTCGGCCAATAGGCGATTTCGATAATACGCGGCCAAGAACTCCGCAACAGGTATAGGTAACGTAAAAGCAGGCCGGAGATGCGACGCAGACTACTATGATCAGGTATACTCATGCGACTTCGCCATGTTGACCTCGAGCAACGTCCAGAAAGACGTCCTCAAGGGTTTTTCGCCCAAAACGTCTGAGCAGATCCGCCGGCGACCCACGCTCCACCAATTTCCCGCGACGCAAGAGTAATACGTCTTCGCAAAGTAGCTCCACCTCCCGCATATCGTGACTGGCCAAAAGGATGGTGGCGCTGCGTTCCTCGCAATAGGACTTCAGAAAATCGCGAATCCAAGAAGCAGTCTCAGGGTCAAGACTGGCCGTGGGTTCGTCCAGAAGCAATAGGTCGGGTTCGTTGACGAATGCCTTGGCCAGCGAAACACGAGTTTTCTGCCCGGACGACAAGCGGCGCAAGCGTCGATCCAAGAAATCCGTCAGGTCGAACTCTTGAGCCAGTCTATCCACGACCGGGTTGACTTCCCCAAAGCCGTATAGCTTAGCATAGACCTTGAGATTTTCGCGAACCGTAAGACGTTGTGGCAAATCAACGTATGGCGATGAAAAATTCATGCGGGCTAAAGCAGAAAAGCGATTAGCAACAAAATCCTCACCGAATATAGAAATTTCTCCTGAGGTCGGGCTCAGCAATCCTAGAAGCATTGACAGCGTGGTGGTTTTACCTGCGCCGTTCCCGCCAAGCAAAGCAGTTACGCTCCCCTTCCCCACGATTAGGTCCAACTCATCCACCGCGACGACGCCATCATATCGCTTGGTAAGTTTTCTCGTTTCTATAACAGGTTCCATTACGTATTATCCAAAACCTGCGAAGGGAATCGTCTTCGACTCACACCCGCAAGGCGATTCAGCAAAGCGAGGGGAAATATCGTCATTCGAAACAACCATGCAATTTCCAAATACCGAAGGAAAAGCGGAGGAAAAAGATGACTAAACCGACTTTAGTCCTTGGTGAGTTTCATCAATTCTGCATCAATCACCTTTACCGCCTCTTCGGGATCATGCTCGGCGAAAAGTTCTTCGGGCGACATTTTCTTGCCTCGCACGACAACCTTGGAAAATGGCTTGGGCACGTAAAACCCATCCCACGAACTCAATCTCCATGCAGAGCTGAACTCAAAAGACAAAAGAAGAATTGGAGCCTTCGATATCTTGGACAGAAACAAAGCGCCGGGCTTAGCTTCGTAGCAAGGACCACGGGAGCCATCAGGCGTGATTCCTACATCGTATCCTGAGCGCAAAAGGCGGGCAAGATCCCGCAAAGCACCCGCACCTCGCTTGTTGCGTGAACCACGTACCGCCCGCAATCCGGACCAGCGATAAAAGCTCTCCAACCATGCTCCGTCTCGACTGCCGCTAATCAACCCGTAGCAGGTTCTTCCCTTGCGATACCTGCGCACGTACTCTCCCGCGGCAAAAAGCCTATTGTGCCAAGGCACGATTATGGTGGATTCGGATACGTCCTTAAGATCCATGTCTTCATCCAGCGAAACCGTCTCCATTCTCAAGGTCAAAAGCCATATGCGATAAAGAAAGCCCAGCGGAGACAACGCCATGCGCCAAAGGAATCCATGCACCTTGAGAGAAGAGGCGGGGACAATTTTGCCGCCTTCGTTCATATAAGACCTAAAAGTCGAACTCGAAACCGAGGTCCAAGTGATGAGTGGGAACAGTCTCCTCGTCGAAATAACGATAAGCTAGGAGCAAAGAGACTTGTTCGGAGAATTCCCACCCGAAACCCGTTCCGATGGACCACAAAAAATAGTCCTCGTCAATGCTGGTATACTTGGTCGGGGATAATGAATTAGAATATTCATATGAAGATTTTGAGAAACGATAACCAAAACCTAAATCGAAATTCATGAACAGGGAAGAATAGACCGGAATGATATGCGATGCTTCTATCATGAATGCAAAGGAACTCGTCTTTCCGGCTCTATCAAACCTTGGTCCAACGGGTGATTCCTTGGCCCATGAAGTGGGGTGCAATTCATTTTGCTGGAGTATCCCGGCAATTCCCAAACGCCAACGATCGAGACGGAGACCTGATGAAAGGGAACCACTGACCCCAACATTATACCGTTTATAATGAGGTTGGGGATGATTTATATTTTTCTCTATTTGAGAAGGTATAGCTAACGAAATACGAGGTATGATGTAATAATCGAACTTTCTTGGCTTTATCCCCACCTCAGTGCTTTTGGTGTTGGGCAAAGGTGGAATTTGCCGCCCGTCATGAGATGTGAATACACCTGGTTCCTGTACTGAAAAAGCAAGAAGAGCATCAGATGTAAATTCTTCACCAGATGCCGTTTGACCAGCCTCCGGGACTTCAACGTACGATTGTGGAGATTCATTCCGAACCCGTGGTTCCTTGGGCGAGGGAGGAATATAGACGATGCCGGCACTCTCTTCATGATGCACAGGCATTTGCGGGCGAGGACCGACTAGGAATGGATCCGTACCGCCGGCAGCACTCTTGCGCCCATAGAATACTTGGTTAAAACGAATCCTCAAATCGCTTAGGTTTTTAGCGTGCGAATTCAAGTCCTTCTTCATCCCATGAATCTGGCGAGAGTGATAGTAAGTCTTTTCGTCAAGATTCTGGTAAAAGGGAGGAATCACCGTGGAAACGGCGACGTTTTCAAGGAGATAATCAGTTTCGCGATCGGATATATATTGCCCGAAAGAGGGACTGCCCGACCCAACAATCAACAAACAGAGTAGAGCAGTCTGCAAATCTAAACCAGCCTTCATTGTTGACTTAAAATTATCGAAGGTCACCAAATCCACTGCCCGATCCTGAGCCGGAATTATTTGCATTTCCCGAAGAAGGTGATCCCGTGATTGCCGAATTAAGCGGATAATGGGCTTCTTGGCCTTCTCCCTGAAGCCAAAAAAACTGCTCTATGCTGAAAGGATAATCCGGATGGAGCTCTTTGGTCTGGTCAAAATCTGACCGGCGAGGATTAAGGTTAAGCCAATTGAGGTTTGATCGACCATTGTGAAGATAAATCCAGCCCGGACTGCTCGGAAGCAACCAAGCCCATCCGTGTTGTTCCGTGTAGAACCAACCCAAGCCCGTTTGATTCGGTGCGGATGGACCTGCGATAAAACGATACAGGTCGTTGCGCTCATAAACATGCGCCATCGTCGCATTGAAATCCGCCCAAAGCTTAACTCCTGCAGCTTTCCCATTGTCGAAGCCTTCGGAACGAGCGAGATTTGCATCAGCTGCAAGCAAATTGATTAGAATCGAGTCGCTGCGAAGAGGGTCAAGACCGTTAAGGTTCTCGTATCCATCGCTCATCCCGTCTCCATCTGTATCGGCAATGACGGGATTGGTCTTGAGAATAACTATTTCAGTATGGTTATCCAATCCGTCCCCGTCCGCGTCATTAGAGTCCTTGAGAAAGGTAGCCGTAAAAACATAATCCTGAGAGACAGTAACAGTAACGTTTTCATCAGAGTCTTTCCAAGGAATATCCCCGGCCCAATTCGAAAACAAGTAACCGGGGTAGGGTTTTGCCTTCAATGTTCTAACTTCATTCGGCGCAGCGACTCCGGTTCCTTGGATCACCCCGGGGGAAACTTCACCAACGGCCCCGACGTCAATTGGAGTGACAGAACCCGTGAGAGTCAAAACCGAACCCTTTCGATAAAAAGAAGCAACAAGTGAGAGCGAACGATCTAAACTCAAAACCAGTGGGTTTGCAGTACTATTCACGTCACCTGTCCATCCACCAAAGAAATAACCATCCACCGCAGTTGCATCGATGGTTACGTTTGTATCGGCCAGATAGATTCCATCGTCAGGAAGAACCCTGACGGTTCCTAGTACTCCATCAGGGCTAGGAGCAACGGAAAGGTTTACTGTGTAGAAACTACCTTTTGGGACAAATACAGCAGCTACTTGCATATCCGCATGCACTTCAAGGGGAAGAGGATTTAGCGTGGAACGAGTCGTGTTGAGGTCCTCAAGTTGCGCTTTGACTTTTGGAGATGCATTCTGATCCCAAACCAGAGACCAGTTCAAGAAGTCATAATCCGGTTTGGCTTCGGCATAAATCTCGATGAACTCGTTCTCATCCTTGGTTTGCATACCCTCAAAAGACTCAGACGGCTTAGGCAGAGGAAGAACGAGCTTCACTGCACCCAAATCACCCGGAGTGACGTTGGTCAATGGAACCAAGGAAACCTTCGACACTTGAATCGTATAATTTCTGTCGACGGGGCTCCAATCTCTAAGAGGATTCACTTCGTAAGAATCAGTGAAGCCATCCCCATCCGTATCCTTATTCGTGGCATTCGTATCCATGATCGATTCTTGGAGATTACTGAGTCCGTCGCCGTCTATATCGTCTTCCGGAACTGGATCAGCTCCATTTTTGGGATCGAATCCATAGGTGACTTCCCAACCATCGGTAAAACCATCTTCATCTGAATCAGGGACATTGATCGCCGTCAGCACGTCGCTTGGGCCGGGCCCCCAAATTTCAAATTCTCGATGGTTGGTGAGTCCATCTCCATCCGTGTCTGCCGAATCGGGGTCTAGCTTCGCTCGAATCGTCACATTGGATTTGATGTCGAAACTGAGAATCCCCGAGTTGTCAAAATAAGAGATCGTTTGATTGACGTCGTCGAAAATAAAATAACCGGCTTTGTCGATCCAGCCCGGAGGTGCTTTGAAACTACTCACGGAAATTTTTTCACCGTAGTAGTAAGGGCCTCCGGTGATCAATATGTCGTCCCTAAGGGCATTTGAAGTGAATTCAAAACCCGGAGGCAATGACGGGGAACTGCTCACGGAGTATTCCTCCAGAGTAAAGACGGCAGTGACGTTTTGGTCTGTAGTCATGGGAGGGAAATCATACTGAGCCAAAGGACTCAAGGGATTGCCAAGCCCATCCCGCCACTCCACGAAGCGAAATCCGGGGGCTGGTTTCGCAACAAGCTGCAAGGTATCTCCTACGGTGTAAGTCCGGTCGGTGGTATTAGGCTCGATCGAACCGTTGCCATCCACTTGCGTCGTTACGACAACGGCCTTTCTTTTGTAAAAAGTCGTCAGCAAGTAGTCGTCGCGAATGCCACTGATGACGATCGTCGAGTTATTCTCCGAAGTAGCATTGGATTCGCTGACAATAGCTTCGCCGGAAGACGCAATTTCCAAACGAGCGGGAGTACCGTTCTTATCCCAAATGGGTGGATACTCCAACCACCCGGTCAAGCGGGAATACTTTTCCAACTTCCAACCATCGAACGCATAGCCACTTTCATTTCCCAGTTCGATCTGCACCACGTCGCCCAAGGCGTGACGAGTAGTAGTCTTGATAGCCCCTTCAGCGCCGAACTGAACCAGTTGCTCCATTCTGAAATCCCGAAGAGAAAACACGAAGACAGGGGTATAATCCTGATTCATGGTGGGCTTCAGAATATAATAAAGTCCTTCGCTGTCTTCTCCGGGAGACGCGATCCAGTCAACCCCCTCGAATCCCATGAACTGGTAGGATTTGTCTGGACGGATGGTGATGTCGACCTTAGTCCCGTCGTAATAGCGCCCATCAGAACTTGGAGCTTTGTCCGGAACTACCGTGATCACGGCGGGAACGTCTTCGCCCACCGCGCCACGAATCGATTTCGAATTATTGATGTCCACGAGACTCCATTTCTTCGGCTCGAACAAAGCCACCACTCGAAACTTGAAGTCAGGGTCGACGTCTCCGTCCGACATATTCTTGTCAAAGGTGGTCGAATCCGGATTCAGTCCCTTGTAAAGGAACTTGGAAGGGTCTGCCCTCAAGGCAGCGGACCAATTGCCGGAGTCAGGCTCATTATCAATGGTGGAGTTGTAATCCTGCCATCTCATCCATCCCACGAAATTGTATCCGGAATTAGGAACGGCTGTAAGGTCCAGAGTATCAGTGGCAACCTTCGATGCAGGTAAATAATCGGTATCCTGCGCTTTCCCGTTTATGCTGCCCGTAGGGTGCGATCCGGATCCATCGGTCGGCATTGCTCCACGAGGATCTACGATGCCATAAAGTTCGTAGAGAGGTTGTGAAAGAGTAAAGGAGAGACTTATTTTTTTGTCAAAAGCACCACCATTGTCTTCTGCCAGAGCAGCCAAGCCTTCAGTGACCTTAAGCGTGTAATAAGTATTATTGGAGTCACTCTTGAAAGTATGACTGACGTCATTGGACGTCGACTGAACGAAAAATAGTCCTGTGTCGGTCTCGTCGCCGTCATCGGTAAGAACATTTCCCAAAAGCCTTCTGGAAGCATTGGTTTCGTTCGGAGGCGCGCCAAAGCCAATATTCCCGACCACGTAACCCTTACCATGTTTCAAATGGACCCAAACGGTCTCACCTGGGGATAGTGAAGAAAAAGGGGCACCGTCCTTATCCGTGAGAGAAAAAACAACGTCGGTCGCATCGCTGATAGCTTTGGTCTCAGGGTCTATGACTTGGAGTTTCCCTTTATCGATAGTGTAAACGATATCTTTGAACTGCACCGAGACCGCGTGCAGACCGTCTGGACTTACCCCGGAGGCACCGGCCAAGAACTTCTTGGCGGACGTCACATCTACACCATCAACAAGGATTTCCTCAATATCAACCCCAGGCAAACCGGAGAGATCGGATTCAATGGTTACGTCCAGATCTTCGGGAATAAATAGAAATGGTTGTAGCGAGTTGGTCTCAACGCTTGTGGGGACAATGCTTACAGTGGGCTTGGGGAGAGTCAGCGACCACCCTCCATCGTACGTGATTGAGTCGGAAGATAAAACTATGGCGTTCCCCGTGGTTGGTTCCGCATAGCCATTACCCGTAGAAATATCTAGTAAACCATACTTTTTAGGGGGGCGAGAATTGGATTCTTGAGGACCATCATCAACGGCGCTATCGCCGCCCAAGTCTCCCTTGTCCTTGCGGAAATGCCTCTCCCAAAAACCTCCGTTAGGCCTACCGGCATCATACTTAGCTACACCAGGGGGCCATCCGCTAGAAAGATTTCCAGTTGAAGATGAAGTTGGAACAGGGTTTACCGAACCGAAAGTATTATAATGAAAGGTGTTGTCAGCCCAACCAAGTTCTACACTACCTGCAATGGTATTGTTAACAAGAGCCGACGTCTTGGTTTTCTCAGTAAGAGGGTCCAAGTAGACACTATCATTTGAAGTTGAAAAAGTAGAATTAATTACTGTGACGGGAGAAAGAGAATATATTGCTCCGCCGTTTGCCTGAAAAGTACATGAATTCATAGTCAACTTAGTGCCACCGAAACTAATACCTCCTCCTCTTGCCGTACTTCCGTTGTTGTTGAAATCCGTCCGGTAGAATTTAACGGTACCAGCTGAAACGGCAACTGCACCGCCGGTGAAGCCAGAAAAGGTCAAGCCACCTTCAAGTGCCTGAACTGCGTTGCCGTCATCCACATTAAAAGTGACCGTGCCTGAGGTAGAAATCGAGAAACCACGACCGCTGAAACCAGTTCCGGAAATCGTATGCCCATTACCATTAATGATGACTCCTCTGGTAATGTTGATCGTAGAATCAGCAGTAAGGTCGCCCTTGATTTCAATGGTTGCATCGGAACGGGATTCAATTTCCGTTTTCAATTCGCTCCAAGTACTCACGTCGGCGGCCTCTAATCGCATGGAAAAGGAACACGCGAACAGAACGAAGAATGAAATCGCTCCGTAGGAATTTAAATTGCGTATGAAAGAGGGCACGAAAAAAAAGAAATAAAGAATATCCTTAAAGTCGACCAGATTTCGCAACACTTAAATCCCTCGCTTTGCGTCATGTGGTAGAATAATGCATTTTTTCACACAAAAGCTTTCAAGAATCGGGAATTCGAATCTGCCTTCTGAAAAAGGCATAGCCCAAGTGAAAGGCGAAAAGATAGAGAACATTTACCACGATCCCGCCATAGAGAGCGGTCCGCAAACCCTCTTCCTGCCTGTAGGCGAGACGATAACGACTTAATCCACGCGTTACGCTCTCTTCCTTGGTCATTGGCAATCGGGCGTCCCAAATCTTGGAGTCGACTTTGCTTTTTATGAATTTTTCCGGAATTACCGCCGGAACGTTAAAAATAATTTCGGAATATGAACGTTTCGGCATACCGAGAATGGGACCGACCTCGATGGACCGGTGAAAAACGGTCTGTATTATGACCACCGTAATGACCAATAGACCTTGAGACACCAACCAGAGTTTCCATTTTAAATGCACGCAAACTTCATAACCCCAAGTGGAATTTAGAGCAAATCCGAAACCCAAATGTTAAAAACTAGGATTTTCATGGTTGCCTCATTCAACAAAACGTCGCCTATGCCTGTCTCAACATAATTGATGGGACGCTTCGCTTTATTTCTTACGTTTTTTCTTCTCCTTATCGGCTCTGGTACGGCCGAACGGGTTCACGTCGTACAAAAGAACGAAACCCTAAGTGGAATCGCCGGAAAGTATGGCGTATCCCCGAACGCTCTTCAGGTCATCAATGGCATAAAAAACGCCAATATACTTTTCGTCGGTAAAAAGCTAAAGATTCCCGATGGTTCCGCCCCGGAAGTGCCCTACGTGGTAAAAAAAGGCGATAGCCTCGGCGCGATTGCGGCACGATTCGGGGCCAAGGCGAGCGCTATCACCGCTCGCAACCAACTAGCCAGCGCCAATCTTATAAAAATCGGGCAAAAGTTGATAATCCCATTAAGCAAGGGTGGCACCTCGAACTACAAGCCTCCCCCTCCTCTACTCGACTCCAAAAGTCTCAAGACCTTGGGCGGTATTCGCCCCACACCGGGCAAGTGGAAAAAAATCATCATCCATCACAGCGCCACAAACGTCGACGATGCCGTGAACATGCACAACGTCCACAAGGCCAGAGGGATGAAGAACGGACTCGCTTATCATTTCGTGGTCTCCAACGGCTCCAGAAAAGCAAAGGACGGCGAAATCTACTTCGGTGGAAGATGGAAAGGCCAATTGGACGGGGGCCACGTCAAGAAACAGTCATGGAACAAGACGACTATCGGGATTTGCTTAATCGGAAACTTCGAAACCCGTCGTCCCACGGCCAAGCAATTGAAGGTACTCGAGGGTCTTTGTCGCTACCTCATGAAGCGTTGCAATATCTCGGCAAAAAACGTGATCACCCACAAGGTTCTCCATCCCCACCACACCCTTTGTCCCGGCAAGCTCTTCCCCATCACCGCCTTCAAGAAGAAGCTCGCAAGCCCTTGGGCCGGCTGAGTTAATCAAAAGGGCCAGTGGAGCAG
>Ga0315321_10001889_pt1 | contig 16241 bp, 14 predicted proteins | sample M180m21515metaG_FD_203464 | JGI IMG/M metagenome (GOLD analysis project Ga0315321, IMG submission 203464) | Ammonia-oxidizing marine archaeal communities from Monterey Bay, California, United States - M1 80m 21515 | ecosystem: Environmental > Aquatic > Marine > Intertidal zone | place: USA... | reverse complement strand
TCTTCATGGGTGAAACCATTGGCTTGCATCTGGGCGACGCGAGCTTCGGCGCGTGTCATATCCGCGTCGTTTTCAGCAAGCTGGAGATACCGGCTTTCACGATAGCCGCAATCATCATCCACCAGCTCTTTGATATCATGCCAGTATTCAGCCGCACGGATGGCAATAGGAACTTCCGCCAAGTCACGACCAAGCCGCCTGACGCCGCCCGCACTCATGCCCGAGGCATGGCGTGCGACGTGGTCTTTCTCCAGCACTGTGACCGAAAGCCCACGCATCGCCATATGTAGCGCCGCAGAGCAGCCATGGAGGCCGCCACCGATAATCACAACGTCAGAAGTCTTACTCATTGGAATCGCTCAGTATTATAGGGAGAAAAGTCGGAGAAAGGTGCGAGAAGTGTCTTTTGCTGTGGATCGCGTCAGGCGACAGCGAACGCAGGCAGGACATCGGTTCCGAACCGTTCCATCGCCGAAACTGTCTGACCATGCGCCATATCACCGAATGTGGTTTGCAGAACCACATGGCCAACACCTGCATCCCGCAATTCCTCAATCTGCCCCTTCACGCGCTGTGGCCCGCCGCAAATAGAGCCGGACTGCACAGCATCTGTGATGGCACTTTCTTCATCCGCACTGGGATCAACCCACGGCGAAAGCATGGCAGGATCAACCACGAAGTCATCCGGGTTCAATTCCTGGCGAATGTGGATCATATGACGACGCCCGTGGCGAAGCGCATCTGCTAATTCATCCTCTGCCTGGGCATCGCTTTCCGCGACATAAAGGTTGCGCCAAATGCCCGACTGCTGCAGCAATGCAGACTGCTTTTCAGCGCCAATGCCGCCCGCATCCAAACCTTCCCGATACAAACCCCAACGTTCCCGGATACGGGAGACAGGCAGGCGTGCGGTTAGGATAGGCAGGCCCTGGCGTCCGGCGTCACTAAATGAAGGCGGGGAAATTACGCTCCGCCAAATTGGCGGGCCGGGAATCTGCACGGGCTTTGGGCGAAGCGCTGGGACGGACAGATCATAATAGTCGCCCTTAAAGCTGAATGGCTCACCAGCAAAACATCGCTCAAGGATCGTCTGCACTTCCACCGCCCGCTCCCGGCTGTCATCACTGCGCAGGCCGTGGCCGACAAATTCGTACTCGTTGAATACGGTGCCTTTTCCAACACCGACATCGATCCGCCCGTTGCTCAAGTTATCCAACAGGGCCAACTGCGTCGCCAAGCGCACGGGATGGTGAAACGGCAATTGCACCACGGCGAACCCGATCCGCAGTTTGGATGTTTGCATGGCGACAGCGGCGGCAAAGGTCAATGCATCATTGTAGACGCTCTCACCGGTGAAATAATGCTCTGTCAGCCAAACGCCATCGAACCCAAGTTGTTCAGCCAGCCGCGCCAGTTCCAGCTGATCTTGGATCGCCTGCCAATCCGATTCCGGCCCCGGCGACGCCGCGAGCGTCAAATAACTGAACCGCATGCCTATCTCCCCTATAGAATCGCACCATTTTGGAATAGCAGCAGGCGACAGTCGATGCTAACCCAAACACAACCACTTGCCACATTTGCCCTACGAACTCTATGGCAGCGTCAACCGAAGCCTAGAACCTCGCGTCTGTTTTTCATGAATATCAGCGGGACAAACGGGATAAGCACGGTTAGGCCGATGAACAAAAATCCATCCTGAAAGCCCAGAGCATTGGCTTGGGCGACGATCATCCGGTTCAAATGGTCTATCGCCATTGCCTCGCGCTCAAATGCGGATGCTCCTGCCTCAGTCAACATGCCGCCGAGGCCGCGTAGCAATTCCACTGCGGACTCGTTTGCGAAGTTCTGTGTGGCACCAAGATTGGTTGCATGGAACTGGATGCGTTGTTCCAGCAGCACGACATAACAACCAATTCCATTGGCACCGCCGAATACAGCCGCAAAGTTCGTGAGGCCAGCACCACGTGACATTTGAAGCGGCTGCAACCCCAGAAGCGGCGTCGTCATCATCGGCGGCGTCACGATCGCGGAGCCAATGCGGCTGATAACCAGCATGAATGCGATATACCAGAAGATCGTATTTGTATCGGCAGTCGCTAAGGCAAAACTGCTGATCGCCGTTACAATCAACCCAACGGTCAATAGGGTCCTGGCGGGCAGAATATCCGTCAACCGCCCGGTATATGGCATGAGCGCGCCAGCAATAATGCTACCCGGCAGCAAGAGCGCGCCCGCATTGATCGGGGGCAGGTTCTGAACCACTTGGCCGAAAACCGGGAATGCATAAATGACCGCAAGTGTCGCAAACCCGTAGAAAAATATGAAAACAAAGCCCGCTGCATAGGTGCGGTTTTTGAACAGGCTAAGATCAATCAGCGTCACGCCAACACGGCGTTGCGACCAGATAAATAGCGCCAGCCCCGTGAGCATCCCCACTAGCAACATCAAAATACGATCCGACGACCACCCCCAGCGCTGACCGTTCCCCAATATCGTGAACCAGCAGAATACAATCGCGACAACCAACACGAAGCCCAGCCAATCAAACCGCGGCGGGCTAGATTGGCGCGGCATTCCCGGCAAAAAGAAGAAGCCCAACCCAGCCGCCAGCAACGTGAATGGGATCGGTGCCAGAAAGATCAACCGCCATTGGAATGTCTCAATAATGAGCCCGCCGACGGCAGGCCCTATCCCCACCGCCGCTGTAACACCCATAGAAAACATCCCCATGGCCAATCCGCGCTTCTGTGGTGGGAACACCTGCACCAGGACCATCATAACAAGCGGCTGCAACACCCCCGCTGCCATGCCTTGAACAACTCGGCCAAGCACCAAAAATTCGAAGGTCGGGGCGATAAAGCAGAACAGGCCAGCACATCCGAACGTCGCCAATGCGCCCAGAAACACTTCACGCTGGCCAAAGCGCGCAACCATCCACGAACTCGTCAGCAAGCCCGTGCTGTTCATTGCTAAGAAGGCAGACAGCAATAGCTGCGCCTGGCTCTGCCCAACGCCGAATGATCCCATCACAGATGGCACGGCAACATTCACCATGCTGGCCGTAAAAAGCCCGGTGAAGAAAGCCGTAAGCCCAGCCAACGTCGCCAGCCATGTTTCCAGCGGCGTGAACGTTCGCGGTGCTTGATATGCGGATGCAGCGGCGCTCATGTCTGCCTTTGGGAAACTCAATAATCCAGAAGGCGACCCGTCGAGACGCGCTGATGGTGGGTAAACCTAGCGCCTAGACTAATGTTCGTCGATGCATAGGCGCTTACGCAATTTGCCGCCGTTCCTTGCGATCTAAGTGGCGGTAGTAGTTTCCAATGATTGGCAAAAACCACGGGTTGCCTGAATAAAACGGCACCGGGACTTTTGGGAACTCGACGCCGACATAAGCGCTATCGGAATGGCCATCTTGCAGAATACGCCGCGCCACCTGATTGCCGAGATAGGTCATCATTGCAACGCCGCTGCCATTGCACCCCGTGCAGAAATGCAGCCCATCTTCCTGGCCCATATGTGGAATGGAATCCGTCGTCATCGCGACCAAGCCGGACCAAGAATGGGTGATGCGGATACCCTTCAGCTGCGGCCAACGTTCAATCATTTTGCCGTGCAGAATAGCGGCGCTGAGGTCTGCCGGGACAGATTCAAAACGAGCCCGGCCGCCGAACATCACGCGCCGGTCGCCCGGCAATAGGCGGTAATAGTTCGTGATGCGCGCACTTTCAGAAATCGTGCGCCCATTGGGGATCAGTTCTAGTGCCAGCTCTTCGGGCAGTTCCTCCGTGGTGATGATCTGGCTGGAAATCGGCACGATCCGCTTTCGCAGATTGGGCGATAGGTCACCCGTATAGCCATTGGTCGCAACAATCACCTGTTCCGCCTGGCAATCACCCTTTGTTGTCTTCAGGGTGAAATTGCCAAGCACCCCATCAATTTTCTCGACCTTAGTGTGCGCGCATAGAGTGACCCCAGCGCGATGGCAGGCATCCAACAAGCCTTTTTGGAACAGCGATGGGTGCAGCTTGGCAGCATGCTCAATCACAATACCGCCGTGGTAATAATCACTGCCGATTTCGCTCCGCTGCTCATCCTTAGCAAGCAGTCGGGCACCGATTCCCAGCACGCGATTTAGGTCATCTACCTTCTTTTGAAACCCGACAAAATGCGCAGGCGTGTTTGCGCCAATGAAGCGGCCTCGCCGTTCGAAATGGCACTCAATACCTTCCCGTTCGACCAGCGTGTGAACGAATTCATAGGCCGCGAGGCTTTCGCTCATCAGGCGTTCGATTAGCTGCTTGTGCGCGCCGGAATGCTTGGCCTGCCCCGGACCACCTGCAATGCCCTTGCCAATGTTCACCCCTGCACTGACGCCACCGCCGCTGCGCGTACTGGCCCCTTCGCCGAACGCGAGTGCATCAACAACCGTGACGGAACGCCCGCCACGCGCTAGTTCCAGCGCGGCAGATAAACCCGAATAGCCGCTCCCGATGATGAAGACCTCAGTCTTATCTGGCAGATCGCTGGAATATTCTGTACCGGGGCGGGCCGCTTCCCACCAGAAAGGCTCAGCCTTGTAGTCCGGATGGAATAGCGCACAATCGATTTTCATTGGATGCCTGCCCCTTATTCGTCTCAATGCGTCAGCTTAGAGGAGACTATCGCAAGGTGGGAAGGCTGCGCTTACCAAGCATCTTAGGCTGCCCTTGCTTCTAGAAAGGGTGGCCAAGCCTCTTCCCAGCGATAATGGCCTGATAGAGCGACTGCTAGATCAATCAGGTCCTGCTCCCGCCCCCAATGCGCGACAGCGTGGATGCCAACGGGTAGGCCCGCTTCCGTCAGCCCGATGGGTATCGAAATCGCCGGATGGCCCGTGAGATTGAACGGTGTGGGATATGTAAACCACCCAGACCGCAGGTCGCCCACAGGCTGGCCATCAACATGATATTCACCGATGGGGTTAGCATCCGTCTTTGGCGGCGGGCCGCTAACGGTTGGGCTGATCAGCAAGTCATGCTGGCTAAGCAGGTCTTCGACTTGGCGGAAAAGTTGGCTGCGTAGAATGGGCGCCATTTTCATCGCCTCCGCCGCCATTTTCTCCCCTTCGATGATGGAAGCCTGCATCGAAGGCCCCATGCGCTTGCGATCCGCAGCACTAAAGCGCGCCATACGTGCCGACATCAGGCCCCGCATGATCGTTCTGGAAGCATCGATCCCCCAATCCACATCGCCCCTATGCTCATCGACGCCAAGGCCAAGGCTTCCAAGGGCATTGAGTGCTTTGCCGCATAATTCTGCCGCTTGGCGTGCAAGAAGCGGGTTCCCAATGCGGTCGAAATACAATGCGCGCTTAGGCTTAAGGTCAACATCCTGAACATCCGGTACCGTCACTGCGGTCCAGTCCCGGCCAACGGACCAGGGATCCCCAGAATGCGGGCCTGACATCGCATTCAGCATCAGCGCCAAATCGCCAACGGTGCGTGTCATCGCCCCCATATGGGTGAAATTCCCGAACAGATCGGGTGCTAATTCGTGGGGAATGCGGCCCATTGTGGGCTTCAGGCCAAGCACGCCGCAACAACTGGCCGGGATACGCGCGGACCCAGCCCCGTCCGTCGCCAAGCTCAACGGCCCAAAGCCAGAGGCCACCGCAACGCCCGACCCACCGCTGGACCCGCCAGACGAATACTCCGCATCCCAAGGGTTCCGCGTGATGCCGTAACGAACGCTCTCCGTCAGTACAGATCCCGCAAATTCAGGTGTCGTCGTTTTGCCAAGAAGGATCGCGCCCGCGTCCTTCAGGCGCTGCACACAAACCGCATCCCGCAACGGCACATTCCCCTGCATCAGATGAGACCCAAACGCAGTCTCAACCCCTGCCGTATCGATCAGGTCTTTGACGGTGAATGGCACACCATGCAAAGGGCCAATTTCACCGCCAGACCGCAACAGCCCGTCCGCAGCATCAGCCGCAGCCAACGCGCCATCGCGATCAACCAGTGCAAACGCGTTCAGCGGCCCATTGAACCGATCAATCTGCGCAAGCGTGGCCTCAACCACCTCCCGGCAAGATACCTCCCCCCTCCGAATAAGGCACGATAACGCCTCGGCGCTCAAAAGCGGCAGTTTGATTTCGTCCGGCATCACTCTGCTCCCGAGAAGTGGGTTAATCTCAACCCTCCCAACGCACGCTAGCGAATTCTGGCACCAAAGAGAAACCAGTAAACCGTCAATGGACGTCCAAACGAATTCCCTTTGGCTAACAGCACCGAATGGCGAAAATCCAGTGGCGCACCTTGTCACTGAAGTGCGCTGGGAAGCCTGTGCCCTAGGACCAGGTCGCGACATCATGCACACGGGCTGCTCTTGCAATCTTGGCTTAGACTCCCGATATGGAACTCACAATCGATCATTTATGGAATTCCCTGTCCGTCTTTCGAGGCTGCCGGTCTTTCTGATCTGACCGAGACGTTACGGCCGCAGCATTCCGCATGCGGCATCGAATGAAGGAAACACGGACATGGCCACGGGCACCGTGAAATGGTTTAACGCAACAAAAGGCTACGGCTTCATTGAGCCAGAAAATGGCGACAAGGATGTGTTCTTGCACATCTCCGCTATTGAGCGCGCTGGTCTGAACAGCCCAGCTGAAGGCCAGAAGCTCGAGTATGAACTTGAAACTGGCCGCGACGGCAAAACTTCTGCCGGCGACGTCAGCTACCTCTAAGCAACTGGTACTCTAGCCGGAAGACTTGAACCCCGCGGGCCCGCCCGCGGGGTTTTGCTTTTCGCAGGTAATGCGTGCATTCACCCGCTCATTGCTGATATTTAGCCATCCAACCAAAAGCCTGCGGCGATCAATACGATTGACCGGGGAAGCAAGCAATTTTTCGAACGATCTCTCGGCGTTTGCTCGCGCAATCGACTGATACATCTCGTGAGCTTCCATCCTTTGCTACGCAAAAGATGGTGGTGGCGGGAGAGGGATTTGAACCCCCGACCAAGAGATTATGATTCTCCTGCTCTACCGCTGAGCTACCCCGCCAGACTTTCGGCGGCGGCGTTCGCAGCGACCGAAGTGAGCGCGCTATATGACGGGCGTAGTTTCTGCTGTCAAGATGGTATTGGTGCCTCTGTCACTAAGTGGATGTGCTGCAGTGGGTGCAGCCTTAATCCATCCGCCACCTAGAACGCGCGTGCCATCATAAAAAACACAAGCTTGACCAGGGGATACACCGAACTGCGGCGCATCCAAGCGGACTGTGACGGCAGTCTCCAACCCTGAATCATCAACCTGTAATTCCGCCGGAACAAGCTTAGCCGCTGAGCGCAATTTTACTTGGACTCGGGCACCATCTAGCGGCCCCTCACCCAGCCAGTTCACCTCACGCAGGTGCGCCTCCCCGCAGGCAAGTGCTTCACGGGGGCCGACGATAACACGCTTGGCTGCCGGATCCAGCCGTAGCACATAGTAAGGGTCCGCATGGCCGCCGATGTTCAGGCCCTTGCGCTGGCCAACAGTAAAGCCAATCACACCGTCATGCTGACCGACCACCTGGCCACTTAGATCAACAATTTCACCAGGCTCAATCGCGCCCGGGCGGAGCTTGGCGACGACATCCTGATAGCGGCCATTAGGCACAAAGCATATGTCCTGGCTGTCAGGCTTCTCCGCGATGGCGAGGCCGAATCGATGGGCGTGCGCGCGCGTTTCCTGCTTACTCATGCCGCCGAGCGGAAAGCGCAGAAAATCCAGTTGCTGGCGGTTGGTTGAGAACAGGAAGTAGCTCTGGTCCTTATCTGGGTCCGCTCCGCAGAGGAGTTCAGGGCCATTTGGGCCATCCTGCCGCTGGACATAGTGACCAGTTGCCAATGCAGCCGCACCCAGGTCCTTAGCTGTATCCAGCAGGTCCCGGAATTTCACGCGCTCATTGCAGCGGACACAGGGGATCGGCGTTTCGCCCTGCAGATAGCTATCCGCGAACTCATCCATAACGGACTGGCGGAATTTGCTTTCGTAATCCAGCACGTAGTGCGGAAATCCGATCCGATCGGCCACTGTGCGGGCATCATAGATATCCTGGCCAGCGCAGCAGGTGCGCCCCGTGGGCACAGCATCGCCATGATCATAAAGCTGCAGGGTGACGCCGACCACATCATACCCGGCCTCGTGCAGCAGCGCTGCCACGACAGAACTATCCACGCCGCCAGACATAGCGACGACAACGCGCGTCGATGCTTTCGGCCCTGGCAAGCCAAGGTCAATTTCGGGTGGTGCGATTTCGGGCTCAGTCATTGGTACTGCTTCACTCATGCTGCGGGAGATAGGCCCCGCTGGCAGCTTGTGCAAGCGCCTTTCAGTGTTAGAGCTTAAAGCCCGGCCCGTCGAAGCGCCCTACAGTTGCGATTTGATCAACTGAGTTGCGACGAAGCTTGGTCAACATTTTCACCGGCTTGCCCATCGGCACGACAGCAGCGACGGCATAGTTACTTGGCGCACCAAGCAGCTTCTGCACCTCTGGCTCCATAGCCGCAGCGAGCGTCGTAATCGTGCCGCCAAAGCCCGCTTGGCGTGCGCAGAGCAACACATTCCATACGAACGGATAAATCGATCCGCCGCTGATGACGCCAATCCGATCAAGGAACTGGTCCATTGAGGCGACGACAGACAGGTCCACCATAAACACCAGCACAACATCCGCCTTGCGGAATGAATCCGTCAGGTGGGGTGCAGGCTCTGTGGATGCGATCTCTGCATCAGAGACCTTTGTCGGATTGATGGTGTTCCAGGGGCTTTCGCCATTCTTGACCTGAGCGGTGTAGCGCTTTGCCGCCGGGGCGGCCAGCTGGGCAAGCGCCCCACGGGTTTCAGCGTCCCGCACGATGACGACACGATTGCCCTGGCGATTGCCGCCAGACGGTGCAAACCGGGCGTTATCCAGAATATCGAACAGCACATCATCAGGGAGCGGTTCGCCTGTGAACTCGCGCGCCGAAAAGGTCATGCGCATTACATCGTTCAGTTTCATGGCGATTACCCCCTTATGGATATTTGCAGCGGTCCGCCGATACGACAATAAAGCCGCGCGGACCTGTTACGATATTAAAGCGGAATTCCGTCCCGCCCATGACCACGCCGTGGGACAGCGGCAGCAGCCCTTTGGCTTCACTGGTCTTACCGCCCACACGCGTAAACTTGATTGCGACTGGTTTTGCCGGATCGAACCAAGCTTGGGGCCGGCCATCACCGCCAAGTGCAGGCTTACCAGTTCCGGTAACGACGATTGCGGACTTGGCGAACCCAATCCAGTTGTTTTTGCCGCGCGCGCCCTGCGTGCGCAAAATGAAGCGTTTGGTGATGGGGCGATTCTGGCATTCATTCGCTGCCTTCGCTTCACGAATAACGAATGACAGGCGTTTCGGTGGGACGCCATTGTCCAACTGTGATTGCAGCTGGCGGAACAATTCCTTTGCGTCCCCCGTCGGTACATCCTGCTCGTAGCGGGCGTTCCATTCGGCAACTTGCGTCTTAGAGCCACGAAGCTGGACGTTCAAGTTCTGATTCTCTGCGTCCAGACTATTAAACTGGCCCTGCAGCTCAGCCAGCTGCTCGCGCAGGCTGCGCACTTCACGCTGTGCAAACGCTGTGCCTGTTTCGTAGGCAAAGAAGCCCAGTAGCACCAGCGCCGTCAGGGCAGCTGCGAACTTAACCAGCATCATCCGCCGTTTGCGTGTTTGGCGGCGGCGGCCTTCTCTCAATCCAACGGCCATTTAGTAATTGCTTTCCCAGCTAATTTATTGCGCCCAGCCATCGACCGAACACCAGATCGCAACGCTTTTTTAACGTTCTATGCCGCATCGTACCGCCACGCAAGAAATTGGGAGATAAACTATGCAGCAGGCCACTGAAGCCCTTTCCGGAAGTGATCGACGCCAATATGAGCGTTACCCTTGCCCCCATTATGCCCAGGCGTTCTTCGCCAGCCAGTGGCGTGATTGCGGTGTTGCCGATATTTCAGCAGGCGGTGCCTTGCTCGAAACAACGAACCGCCCACCGGTCGGTGATATGATTACTCTTTTTGTCGAAGATGTGGCGGAAATGCCCGGTGTTGTTATTCGACATACCGATGATGGATTCGCCCTTCGGTTCGATCTGTCGCCACTCACCAAGCACTAAAAGCTTCTCAGTGTCAGCCTGAGGCGAGACGACCGCTGCCTGCTTAGCGCCCGCCGTTAGAGCCCACTAAGGGCCGCCGATAGCGGGCGTTTTTGCGTGGGCGGAAACTATCTTCATCGCCTATGGGAACAAAAAGCTTATTACATCTTTCTCTTATCGAGCTTCCCCATGCGAAAATCTGATGCTAAGATCGGTTCTCGACAAACCCACACTTAGGGAAACGCCCAATGATTAAGTCTCTAATGCAATTCACATTCGCAGCAGCGCTCGCGCTGACTGCGATTATTGCGCAGCCTGCCGCTGCAGCCAATGTTGGCCCAAAGACCTGCCAAGAATGCCATCGTGCAGAATATGATGTTTGGAAAGGCACCGCACACTTCAAGGCCTTTCGTGGCGCGCACAAGCACGAGAATGCAAAAGCGATCGCCAAAGCTTCCGGAACCGGTAAATCCATGCGGAAAAACAAGACCTGCATGACCTGCCACTACACGGAAATCGGCGGTAAAGCGAAAGCTGGCCCATCTTGCGAAAGCTGCCACGGCGGCGCATCCAAGTGGGTGAAAACTCATAACGATTTGGGCGCTGGCGTTAAATCCTCTGCGGATGAGCCTGCTGCGCACAAGAAGGCACGCTTAGCTGCAGCGCAAAAGGCCGGCATGATCCATTCCTCGATGGTCTATGACATCGCTGAGAACTGTAATGCCTGCCACACCATGCAGAAAATCGATCCTGCAATGGCCGGCAAGCTGATTGATGCAGGCCATCCAATCAACGGCAGCTATGAACTGGTGAAATACAGCCAGGGCCAAGTCCGGCATCGCTTCTATCCGCCGAACATCACGGAGAACCAGAAAATGAACAAAGCGGAACTCTCCCGCATGTTCCTGGCCGGCCACGCTGCTGGTCTCGTCTATGCGACGAAGGTTCTGAAAAGCGCTGATAACGTTAAGTATAAAGCAGCCATGCAACAACGCGTCGCCGATGCAAAGAAAGCAATTGGCGCTGCTAAGGGTTCTGTACCAGCTGCTGGCGCGCTTCTGTCCTCACCGACGGAATCAAACGCCAGGAAGTTCGTAGCTGCCCTGCAAGGCAAAGACCTGTCTGGTGCAGTTGGCGGGATGTTGCCCTCTTCGTACAAATAGGGCGATAATACTTGTGAATCCTATGGTGGTATTCGATGGAGGCATGCTGGGGTGGGCATGCTTCCATTGATAACCACTTAAGGCCTGCGGTTTTCCGCATCACGCGCTTCAGGGGGATGGCGCTTTGGCTCTAGCGACAAGATTAGCCCGTCCGCAACGCTGGGATCGCCCATTCGATCCGGGTATGACCGCGACGGATTTGGAACAGTTAAAGCTAGATCCGGTTGTCGCCGCGATTGATGCAGATGCGTTCCCAGGGACCATCCCGCTTGATGGTATTCTCGCGAACGACTCGCGAATTATTCATTACAAATCTGGTGAGATCGTCGTTCGCGAAGGCGATTACGGTAATTCCGCATTTCTTATTATGTCCGGCGCTTGCGATGTTGTCGTAAACCCGCCTCTGACTGATGTACAGCTTGGCCGCCAGACTGAAGCGCCAGCAAGCATTGGGCGTGCGATTTCACAACTCTGGAAGCGCACTGTCGTTCCTGAAGTTCGTGACGTAAGCCGCTACGGCAATATTGCTGTCACAGCAACAGATCACCAGGCAGTCTTTCTGCAAGACTATGGTGTTGTGCTTGGCGGGCGCAGCCTGCCACGCCTGGGTGCGCAGCAAATGTTCGGTGAGTTGGCTGCTCTAGGCCGCACACCCCGCGCCGCAAGCGTTGTTTGTGTAGAAGACGCAGAGGTCCTTGAAATTCGTTGGCAGGGCTTGCGGGAACTCCGCCGGTTTGACGCTGGCTGGCGTCGGCAGATCGACACCAACTATCGGGCCAACGCACTGATCTCCCATCTTCAAGACACACCGTTGTTTGACGGTCTGTCCGACGAAGCGCTGCAGTCCATCGCAGACGCAACATTGTTTGAGACCTATGGCTCATTTGACTGGAGCTCTGCGTTCCAGCGTGCCGATAGCGATGCGCGCCTTGGAAACGAACCCGTTATTGCGCGCGAAGGCGAGTATCCGGATGGGCTCCTGCTTATTCGCGCCGGATTTGGCCGCGTTTCCGTACGCCAAGGGGCTGCAGAACGCACCCTAACCTATCTATCTGCTGGCGATCATTTCGGCCTGAGTGAGCTTTACGCTGGCTTCAAGGGCGGCGGATCCCCCATGGAAACCACACTCCGTGCGGTCGGGTATGTCGATGCATTGCGTGTGCCGACACGGGTACTCGAGGAACACGTCTTCCCGCGCATGAACAAGGCACCAGATAGCTTCCTGCAATTCGCAGCCCGTCCCCTCGCGGACGATTCGCTGCAAGAATGGGCGATCGAAGAGCGTTTCATCAACGGCACCATGGCGATGCTGATTGATTTAGATAAGTGCGTGCGCTGTGACGATTGCGTCCGGGCCTGCGCCTCCACCCACGGCGGCAACCCTCGCTTTGTGCGCCATGGCAAGATCAATGACCATTGGATGGTCGCCAATGCCTGTATGCATTGCTCTGACCCTGTCTGCATGATCGGCTGCCCAACGGGCGCCATTCACCGGACACAGGCGGGCGGCTCTGTTGTCATTAACGACGATAGTTGCATCGGTTGCGGCACCTGCGCCAATTCCTGCCCCTACAATAATATCCGCCTCGTCGAAATTCGGGACCTCTCTGGTGCTCCGGTTCAAGACGAAGCGACCGGGCAACCTATTCGTAAGGCGACGAAGTGCGACCTTTGCGCCGGTATTCCTGGCGGCCCCGCCTGTGAGCGCGCCTGCCCGCACGGCGCCCTCCAGCGCGTTGATTTTTAGGGGGCGCAGACAATGACCGTCCGAACAGTCAACAGCGTCCGGCCCTTCGGCTACACTCTGGCGGCCATCGGTGCCGCTGTGGTCGCAGGCCTCGCTTATTATTCCCACCAGGAACATCTGAAACTCAGTGACGCAACCTTCGTCACCGGTTGGGTGCTGCTGACAGCCATGGTCTCGCTGGCGCTTTTTAACATTCGTAAGCGTCTCTCCATGATGGCGATGGGCCGGGCAGCGTATTGGTTTGCGCTGCACGTCGTGGTTGGCCTGTTCGCTGTCGGTATGTTCATTGTCCATACTGGCGGCATATGGGCCACAGGCTTTTATGAGCAAGTGATGGCTGGATTGTTTTGGGCGACCGCCCTGTCAGGCATCTTTGGTTGGCTATATCAACGTGCAATGCCAAGGCGCCTGACGCGTATCGGCTACGAAGTTGTTTATGAACGCATTCCAGCTGAAATCGCTGCCCTTCGCGAGGAAGCTGAAGAAGCTGCCCTTGAAGGCGTCGGTGCCAGCGGCGAGCCAACCCTCGGTCGCTTCTATTCGGAAACCATGCAGGACTTCTTCCGTCGTCCACGCTTTATGTTAAGCCACCTCCTCGGTGCAGGTGCAGCCCAACAGTGGATTGATTTGAGGTTCCGCACGGTGCGCGGGCTTGTTGGTTCACAAGAAGAACCAGCTCTTGCTCGGCTTGAAGCCGCCGCGAGACGCAAACTCTCTATAGACGCTCATTACGCCATTCAACGCTCTTTGAAGCTTTGGGTGGCGGTTCACGTCGTGCTTTCTGCAGCAATGCTAACGCTTGCAGTATGGCACCTCATCCTGGTGCATGTGTACGCCCGATGACTGAAGACAAAAACCGCTTCGCCCACGATCGCTCCCCTTACGAGCGCCCGAATTTCCCTTTCCGGTGCGGCAGGGAGGCAGCCTTTGGCAAGCCCTGCCCGCGCGGTCCAAGCGCTGGCGGTGATTGCCAGGGCATCTCGGACTGCACGCCATTCCGGACGCGCAAGGTCGTGACTAACGCTGAAACCGGCGAAGAAACAGAGATCCAGCGTTGGGAATGCCGCCGTCCGCAACACGCCGGTGGCCCCTGCGCTGAAGGTCCACGGCCAGATGGAACTTGCTCTTGCATCCATCCGCCATGTGCACCTAAGCCGACCATCCGCCGTCAACGCGGGCGCTGGGCAATGCTCGCAGTCGCCGCGATGGTTGCCATGGCTTTGGCTTTTGTCGGCGCTGCTGGCGGAATCATTGGCCCCAAACCAGATGCCGACGGCATTCTGAGCCATGTTGGCTGGCCTAGTTCGGTTAATCCCGGCCCGCTATCTGGCAAGCATGAGCAATTCACGGCCAAAGACGGCTGTATTTCCTGCCATGTCGGGCATTCGGACACATTAACAGGCTGGGCTGGTGCCATATTCGAGCGCACCACCATTTCTGATTCCTGCGTCTCGTGCCACAGCTTCGGTGAGAAGCAGGCTGATGCTGATCCGGAAGCTCAGTTGCCAATGGCATTCGCCGCTCACAACACAAAATTCCCGAATCGCACGGATGCTCCGACAGCAACGTGCACGGGCTGCCACACCGAGCATAAAGGCGTCGATGCATCCATCACGCCGATGGAAGATGGCCAATGCTCTGCATGCCACACCACAAAATTCGACAGTTTCTCCAAATCCCATCCGAAATTTGGTGCAAACTTCCCGCACGAAAGTGCGCGCACCATCAAGTTCCCGCACGGCAAGCACCTAGAGACGCATTTTGTTGACCAACGCTACATCGACAAAGCGCCAAAGAACGGCTGCGTTTCCTGCCACACAGACCAGGTAGATGGACGTTTGCTGCCAGGCAGCTTCGAAAATGGCTGCGCTGCATGTCATGAGGTTGCAATTAAGGAGCAGGGAATGGCCGTCTTCGGCCTACCTGAGTTGAGCGACCCTGAATTGACCGCAGAAGCCCGCGACTCTTGCGGCTTTCCTGTGCCACAGCTAGAGCCAGCACGTGCGACACTTGAAGCACTGGCTGAAGCGCTGCCAACGATGCAAGCACTTGGCGAAAATGCTGAATCTGGCAACCTAAATGGCGTCATGTCCGGAGTGGCCGCCCTAGGCGAGGCCCAGGCAGCGATTGCCGAGGCGCAGGAAGAGCTTGCCGAAGCTGTCGACATGTCAGAAGCCGTTTCCCTTGATTCACTCTCCCCTATCGCAGCATTCCTTCTGGCTGTGCCCGCTGATGATGCGGATGAATATAGCGAAGCAGCCGCAGCCTTCCTTATCGCCGCTGCCGCTGAAGGACAGGTTCCACTTGCTGAAGCGATTGACGCTAAAGGCGGCGACGCGAATGTGCTGTTGTCCGGCCTTTCGCCGGAGTTAGTGACAGAAGTTACTTGCGCTTGGGCCGCAAACACGGAATATGAACCTAAGCAAGACCCTGAACCGGGCGCTGGTTGGACTGCGCAGGAGCTGCAAGTGTCTTATCTGCCAACAGGCCATGCGGATGCTGTGACCAAGGGATGGATTGCTTTTGGTCTAGCGAATCGTGGCAGTGAAGATGAGGGTGCCGAAGCTTTTTCCGAACTCGTGCTCAGCCCTAGCGACGGGCCGGGGCGTTGCTTTAAGTGTCACGTCGCACCAGCGGCAGACGCTGAAAAACAAGCCGTGCAATGGGCTACCCCTCGCCGGGACGTCCGTCCATTCACAGCTTTCAATCATGATCCGCATTTAAACGTGCTGGATCAGGGCGCTGGTTGTGCTACATGCCATCGTCAAGTGGAGGCGGGTGCAACCTTAGCTGACGGGCAATCTCGCCCGGAGCCGCATGCAAACGACTTCAAGCCGATCGACCAAGCGACTTGCAAAGACTGTCACCGACCGGGCGGGGTTCGGCAGGATTGCGGACTATGCCACCGCTACCATAGCAATCCGTCCGTCCGGAAACGGACGATGTGATGACTAAGACGATGGAAGAGAGAAAGATGGAATTAAAAATCCGCCCCTTGGCGCGCCGCTTACTGATTGCCGGCGCTTTCGTCGCTGCAGCATTTGGTATGCCAATGACAGCAAGCGCAGCCGAAAAAGATGATCCGCACGCGGATCTAATGGCTGAAGAAAGTTACCCGACAGCCGCCCAGTGCGGTGCCTGTCACACCCAGGTCTATCGAGAATGGGCGTCG
>Ga0315321_10001887_pt1 | contig 16247 bp, 16 predicted proteins | sample M180m21515metaG_FD_203464 | JGI IMG/M metagenome (GOLD analysis project Ga0315321, IMG submission 203464) | Ammonia-oxidizing marine archaeal communities from Monterey Bay, California, United States - M1 80m 21515 | ecosystem: Environmental > Aquatic > Marine > Intertidal zone | place: USA... | reverse complement strand
GGTCAAGGCTATCCCAAAGTTCAACTGCGTTGCTCAATAATTCTTCATGATGGTCCCATGAATCATCAGGATTGCAGATAATTATTTGTTCAATCTTAGTAAATTGATGGACACGCCAAATTCCTCTGTCTGACAAGCCATGTGCTCCAACTTCTCGGCGGAAGCATTGCGAAATTCCAACCTGTTTGATTGGTAATTCTGCAGGCTCAATAATTTCATCCATCCTCATCGCGGTGAGAGGATGCTCACTGGTGGCGATGAGGTAGTATTTGTCAGGCTCAACACCATACATTACTGTCTCAAAGTCCGCCAAATCGGTAACTCCTTCGTAAGCCTCTCTATTCATCATCAAAGGAGGTTGGACTAGTGTGTATCCTCGACCAACCAGAAAGTTTGCAGAGTATTGTTGTAGAGCCATCTCTAGTCGGGCTAAGTCACCTTGTAGGAAGTAGAATCTAGAACCTGCTACCTTGGCTCCTCTTGCTAGATCGACCCAATTATTTTGTTCAATCAAATCATTGTGGTTTTTTGCTTCAAATTTCAATTCAACCTTTTCTCCACGTAGGCTGTGAAGAGTATTCTTTTGATCATCTTCCCCTACTGGGACAGATTCGTGGAGAATATTTGGTACACGCATTCGAATAGAGTCACGCTCAAGAAGACAAGCATCTGCTTTCTCAGTCAATGCATCAATTTCTGAACCAATGCTCGCAACTTCAGCCATGATTGCCTTGGAAGCAGCCTCATCACCTGATTTCTTGGCTGCAGCAATTCCACGAGCAGCCTCGTTACGCTTCTTGCGCAATTGGTCCGAATCATAGCGTGCTTGCCTCCATTCTTCATCCAAACGAATGACAGAATCTATGTTATCATGAGGGATATCGCGCTTGTCATGGTCTGCTCTCAGAACATCCGCGTGTTCTCTGAACATCCTCATGTCTAGCATGTCGACCAGCCCCAAGGGCTGGTCCTTCATCCTTCAATGAATCGGGAGAAATCTGTCACAGGAATGTGATTGCTTGGAATAACTCAGCAGGTCCAACCGCAATTATTCCACTGATGATATATCCTAAAATTGCACCACCATTTAGTAGAGGAAGACCTGGTTGAGGATTTCCTTGAGCCACGAACCACATGAGAGCAACATATCCAACAAGCCCTCCAATTAGGGTTCCAATGCCAACGAATAATTGTGCTAGATAAATATCTCCAAATGCGTTCCAGAGTTCTCCTCCCCAATCTGGAAGGAAAGTGATTGCAGAGATTACTAGCATTCCAGGGAAAATAACATCTCCCAATCCCATGAATAGGGCATCTCGACCTTTTTTCTTGGAAACCAATTCAGCATCATAGACCCCATCAAGAGGTGGTGGTGGTGGGGGTGAGTCAACATCTCTCATGATATCTCCCTCCTGTTCAAGGAAAGAGTAACCCTTCTCTTTAGGAGCTACCAATAAGACAGGTAGTTTGAGTCCAATCATCGTATCTGCTAATTCAAGCATATGTTTCGACTTGTGAACTGCCCAGTAATCATATATCGCTGCAAGAACCATGAACATAATGATCAAAGTAGGAACAAAAGAAATTCCAATCATCACTATTACACCTGCTCCGACCATTACGCCAACAGAGTTGACTACCCACCATTCAGGATATTTGTACAAGGCTACCATTGCACCCACTGATATCACAAAAGCACTCAATCCAACACTGGTAGCTGTAGCCAAACCAACAAGATAGAGGACAATTAGTGTAAACGGTTGAACTGAATAGAACAGACTCATCCAAAGTGCTAGCATTACAATTCCTTTGATTAGGGCCTCAAGTCCCTTTCTTGCGAGCCATATAATTACGACAGTGAAAACTCCAATCATTAGTAATTCAAAGAGAATAAAACCCGATTTAGTAGTCCCTTCTTCACCAAAGGCACGAGCTTCTGGAATATTGTATAATGGCTGGATGAAGATACCTATTGCAATAGTCCCAATGAACATTGCAGCCATACCGGCCATCGATTGCCATTGCTCTCGCATCATGTCGATGACACTTTCGCTTTCGCCGGACACAACCTCCACGAACTTCAAGGGCCATATCACCTTGACCCGTCCCCGAACTACTACTAGGTACGGCTGAGGCGAGTGAATGAACGACCGAGAATGGCTCACGCAAAGGCAGTTTGCAGGCATGAGTCTAGGTCTTGAAAGAATTGAGCCCTTGCTTGAGCGACTTGGCGATCCCCAGTTAAAATTCCCTTCAATTCATGTCGCTGGAACAAACGGCAAAGGCTCTCTATGTGCTCTTCTATCAAGTGCAGCTTGCGATTCCGGATTCAAGACTGGCTTGTTTACGACCCCTCATCTAGTTACTGTTGAGGAACGAATTCGCATAGATGGGAAACCGATTAGTCCAGAAGAATTTGACAATTACCTAAACCGAATAAGAATGGCTAGTGAAGCCCTTGCTGCCGAGGGTGGCGAAGAACCGACTTTCTATGAGGCGACCTTTGCGATAGCCATGCTTGCTTTTTCAGATCTTGGTGTCCAACGTGGTATCATTGAGACCGGGATGGGTGGTGCTGGTGATGCAACCAGACTTGTCGATGCCGATTTGTGTGTGATTACTACAATTTCTCTTGACCACACAGAAGTACTAGGGCCTACATTAGTTGATATTGCTAAAGCCAAAATTGGAATCCATAGGGAAGGTGTGCCAATCGTTGCACTTCAGAATGAAAATTCTGAGGTTATGGAGGTTCTATCTAGTGTTGGTGATGATATTTGGTTTTACGAATCTGAAAATAATTCGGACCCATGGAGAATTTGGAATGAGTTTGCAAACAGAATTTGCTTGGTAATGAATTGGAATTCTGTAAACTCGAACACAATATGGCCGGGCAGATCTCATAATTGGCCGCCCCAAGAATGGTTCAATCGTAAAGTAAGAATCAGTGCTGCCCACAATTTAGAGGGACTTCGCAAAGAATTAGATCAAACACAAAAACCCTGCATAGTGGTCATTGGAATGACCGAGAAGGAGAATTTGGAAGAAACTCTGTCAGATGTCACATCAGAGATGTGGCACAGCAATATATTCCGTCATTTCATAATTACAGAACCAACTTCTGGTCGAAAACCAGCAGTTGATGCAGAAATTCTCGAGTCTCTGATTTGTGCAAATAGATTGGATTCTGCATTGATTCGAAGAAATCCGGCAGAAGCCCTCGAATCAGCAGTAATAATGGCTAATCAAGAGGGTGTTGATGTCTTAGTATTGGGTAGTGTTTACCTCGTTGGTGACATAATTAGATATGTTGTGAAAAGAGATGAATTAGACCTTTGGCAGCAACTTGTTGTCCATTAGATGCTAAAGGGATGACCTCTCTGCGAGGCTTGTATATGACATCCCAGCCCAATGACAAGGTCGAGGTAAAAGTCGTCGTCGAGTCGAAAGACACGAGTTCGAAAGTAATCCTTATCATTCTTATTTTGGTGCTATCTGGTCTAACAATTGCTGTTATTGCAAAAGGTGGTCCTGAAGCATTACTATCAGGTGATGACGGTCGTGGTGTTGGAAATTGTGGAGATGGCATAGATAATGACAAGGGAGGTCAGGCTGATCGTGACGATCCTGATTGTTATGCAAATCCCAGTGTTTGGGAGGGATATGATCCGAATCGTACTGAGGCCAACAGAGATAACGACCCACCTGGTGGTCAACCCTAAGGTGATTGTATGAGTGCTAAGTGGGATGGTAGATTTTTGAATCTTGCAAAGCACATTTCAGAGTGGTCAAAGGACCCTTCTACTAAGGTAGGATGCGTTGTCGTTGGTATCGATCGCGAAATACGTTCAACAGGTTTCAACGGATTCCCTCGTGGAATTGAAGATTCAATGGATAGGTTAGAGGATCGTGAGCAAAAATATCCCCTAATTTGTCATGCCGAAGAGAATGCAATTATGCACGCGGCAAGAATTGGAATTTCACTGAAAGATTGTGCTGCCTATGTTACATGGCCCCCATGCTCAAGATGTGCACGTTCTCTTATTCAGGCAGGTGTGAATGAGGTTGTTTATCCTTCTGATGCTCAAATTCCTGAACGCTGGCAGGATGATTTTGAAATTGCTACCGGAATGATGGAAGAGGCCGGTGTAAAGGTCCGTTCAGCTTAATCATTGAGCATTCCCCATAGTTCTTCAAGGTCAGAATGGAGTTCATCAATTCCAGCATCATTGACTAAAATCATGTCAGCCAAAGCAGCGGTTGCATCAAGTGCTTGACCAGCCTCATCTTTGGCTTTGACTTCAGATTGCTCTTGAGCGATGAATGTGTCTTTGTCTGATGGATCTCCTGTGCGAGCCCGATTCTGAACCCTACCCCAGCGAGATTCCATCCCTGCTCGAATTTCTATGAGGATGAAATCCCCCCTTGTTCGAAAAGCCTCTACTTCCCCTGGCGTCCTAATTGAATCGATAACTGCATTATTTCCATCCAGTCGTTCAAGTAGCATCTCAGCAAGAACTCCAGGCCCTCCTTGTCTTCTGAGTTCTCTCCCTCCTTCGATTAGAGCCTCTCGACTCTCTTCAATTCCTTGAGTTGTAAGCCAACTACGAATGGAGTCAGAGCAGGATTCACTTGCCAATCCTTTACTGACAAACCAGTTGACTACAGTGGTTTTTCCCGACCCGTATCTTCCAGTCAGACCTACTAACATACTCCACTGGGCGCGGTGTTTGTCCATATTGCTTGCTCAAGACCAATATCTTCGAGTTTTTGCATATTGTAGTTCTGCGTTGTGTATGGAACGTAGTAGAGATACTCTATTTCCACGTATGTGTCCTCTAAGCAGTCTAGTTGCAGTTTCCTCGCCCACCCCTCTTCCCATCATTGCAAGAACAGCATCTTGTCCGTGGGTTCTGATTAATTCTGCATTCTTTTTCATTCGAGCTCTATCTTTTGGGTCCTTACTTTCTATCCATCCGACTAGTAGTGATTCCATTCTTTCTGGTGCACACGCTCTCATGGTTCCATTACACTTCGGGCATGGCTCAATACGATCTTCCATACGCCCTACACGTTTCCGACTTTTGTCCGAACAATTCAAACAAATTAGTACACAACGTTCTGCTAGTAACCGAGTCTCAAGTCTTTCTCGTAATTGAGTATCTGACCATGCTGGTAATAGTAAGTCGCGTTCACTTTTGGGAGATAGACCAAGAGGTCCTGTTGCCGTGTGTACAATCTTAACTTCACCATTCTGAATTTCACGAATTAGATCCATCGTTCCCTCGATGTCCATACGTTCGTGGAATAGTTTCGAAAGAGCTTCTTCAACAACTGGTGTACCCCTATATCGTTGCATTATTCCCTGAAGGTTGACTTTTCGTGGATCCGCTGCTTTCTGTAATACCCCCATCTTGCGAGCGACTTGAACTAGCCTCCATCTTAGTGCTCTTCCATTTGGAATTGTCATCCTCAGAATCGTTTCTAGAGCCTCAGGTGAAGTATTACTAATCCACTCAACAACATGCACAGCCTTGGTTCCAGGAACTTGGAAGGCTATTCGATAAGGATCAACTAGAGTTGTCCCCATTTTCCCCTCTCGCATTGAACCCATTGCCTGTATGAAATGAGCTAAAGTTTCATTGATTTTGGAACCGCGACAAGTATTCAGAACTACAGTTTTTTGTCGTGTTTCAACTGTCAATACCTTATCTGTTGGTAGGTTCTCAGTAGCATCCAGATGTTCAGTTACTGCCCTTAACAAATCATCTCTAGCCACATCAGAAAGAGGATACTCATCAAATTCCAGGTCATCTTTCTGAGATTCCATAGCTCCTACTGCAATCGCTGCACTGCGCCTTAGTCTACCCACCTCTAGTGCAACTTCTATTGGCACAGGAGGCAATTCTCCAGCCCAAACTGGAGCCTCGCCTGTGTCTGATACTGGAGCGACTAGTAACTCAGATTGTTCTGGATCAGCATCAACAATCATCCATGTTCTTCCAGCCATAACAAATCTTCGAGGTCTTCCACCACCATCCTCTCCTAGATTATTCAAAGATAGGACAAATGCCTCATCAACACTACCTAGTGTTTGACGAGTTACAGCATCTCTAACTCGATATGAGATTTCATCTGGAATCATTGAGATATGATCTGTTCTATTTCGGCCAAGTCTTCCAGCTGGTGAAAACCAACCATTGGATAGTTCACTAGGGATGTGTGGGAGCATTTCTTGAAGCCATCTCTTCTTGTCTTCTTCCTCACTTTCTTCTTCCCATGAAGGCCTCTGTTCGGGAATCTTTGCTCCTTTTTCGTTAGCCTTAATTGCTAGATTTTCCCATATCCTCGGATGCCAAATTGTAGCATCTGAGTCTTTTGGATCCTCAATCAAACGCAGTAACCAACGATCATTGAGCACACGTAATACTGCTAGAGTGTCATCGTGACTCCATTCTGTGAATATCGATGTTTGTTTGAGAATTTTAGTTACGTCATTTAGTGGCACAAAAGATCTCTCAGATGCCATTTGTAACATCTGATTAGCAGCTACAATACCTGGATTATACCTCCATTCGATTCCTTCTAGTTCACCGTTCATTGCTCTTCGTGCAATTACTGCTGACTCCGCGATATCATCAATTTCCCACGCTAGAATATCACCTTTTCCGGTTCCTCCAAGATGATGCTCTGCCCGTCCTACACGTTGTAGTAAACGATCAACTGCTCTTGGACTGTTTAATTGGTGAACTCTTCGAATTGTTCCGATATCTATTCCTAATTCAAGACTAGAAGTGCATATTAATCCATGCAAATCTCCAGCACGAAGAGCATCTTCCATGTCTCTTCGTGTCTCAGCTGCAAGACTACCATGATGAACTCCAACATTAATTTCAGGAACAATAGCACCTAGCCTCTGTGCAACAGTTTCGGCTGAAGATCTAGAATTAACAAAGACTAGAGATGGGGGGTCTTCAATCAAAATATGAGCTAGATGCCGAAAGGCTGCAATTGATTTTGGTGAAATTGCCCATTCACCGGCAAGTAATTCATCCTCAGGAGTGGGCGTTTCTCGGTGAACAGTAACCTGAGTTGTTCTAGGTGCCGGACCAAATATTGCTTTTGCATCCTTAGACATCCAACTTGCAACCTCATCAGCATTTCCCACTGTTGCCGAAAGACCAATGCGTTGGAATTTTTTACCAATATACGATAAAGCTGCAATTCTCTCTAACCCAACCAGAAGTTGTGCCCCTCGCTCTGAGGATGCCATATCGTGAACTTCGTCCAAAACTACTGCTCTTACTCCTGCTAGGTGTTGGCGTAATCTACTTCCGAGCAACATTATTTGTGCAGTTTCAGGGGTAGTTACCAACAGGTTTGGTGGATTACGTGATTGTCTAGTCCGTTCTTTTTGTGTTGTATCTCCATGTCTAAGGCCTACACTAATTCCCAATGGAGAGAGTAATTTCTCTAATCTTCTATCTATATCTCTATTCAAGGCTCGAAGTGGTGTTATGTATAGGATTGAGAGTCCTTGCCAGTTTTCCTCCAGAGCTCTTGATGCTAGAGGAAGAATTGCGGCTTCTGTTTTCCCACTTCCAGTTGGCGCAACCAGAATTCTATCTTTACTAGCGACCAGTTCAGTCGCAGAAGCTTCCTGAATAGGAGTTAATTCCCAACCTCGTTCTTGTACGAGAGCACGTACATCGGGGTGAAAGCAATCTAGAGCAGAGCCATCCATCTGACTCTATGCGTATGTGTGTTCGACATGAACCAATGGGTGTTATTACGAACCTATATTTTCTATTTTCACCAGTCCATCAAGAGAGAACTAACAAATCGGATGAGTCCTACCCAATGATGATGGCGAGACCCCGCAGACGTCTTTTGACCCCTCTTCGTCGTTGGTGGATGAGTAAGAGTGATAGCCATTTTCAAATTATCACATACACCACGATTCTGTCTGTTGCAGCAACATTATGGGGATTTTTGTTTCTTTTTATTCTCGATGGAACTGCAGATCCAAGTAAATCAGCCTATGTTTCTTGGTCTTGGGCGGCTCTTATTTTCGGAGGACTGATAGCCTTCTATGTTGTACCAGAATTTTCGATCTTTTTGAATCAAAAATCTGTTTTGGATTCTATTCTTTCTTTGGATTCTAGACCTGAAGTTCTACGCCGAAGAGGCGAGGCAGAAGAGGCAGCATTGATGCTGGGTATTGAGTATCAGAAAACTCTTGTATCTCATTATGAAAGTCTCGGAATCAAAACTTCGGGAAAACTAAGGCACGTTTCTAAATCAATGCAAAAGAAACAAAAATTGTCAGTAATTGAAGATGAATTAGTTGTTGATTCCCAAAACGAACAAAGTGCATTGATGAAATGGCTGAACACAAGAGAGTCTCATCTTTCACGAATACTTCCTGGTGCTCCAGTCTTGCATGAACTCATTTGGAATAGACTAATATTGATATTTAGTGGATTGACTGGAACTCTTCTTCTATACAATATGATGTTTGGATTAGCCTCTATAGATGGTGGTAGTCGTGAATACACTGTTGATTTAACTCTCTTTCTTTCAGGCAATGAATCAATTCATTCCCTTGCTCCGCATTTTGATGGAGTCAGCATTATTCTTACTGCTACTTCACTTACATTGCTCTACCTAACTAGGCCAGCAGGTGAGATTAAAATCGAGTGGGAGGATTGAATTTGGATAGCAAGATGTTGATGCGAGAGGCCACTTTAGCAATTGGGCTAGTCGTTCTTCTATTGGGCTCCCTGACTATTGCAACCGGAAAATATCCCCCTATGGTTGTTGTAGAATCTGGCTCAATGATGCACGATAGAGAAAGCGGTTCTGTTGGAGCAATAGATCCTGGTGACTTGATTCTGGTTATGGATAAAAATCGAGTTGAAATTGTCACATTGGCTGAAGCAACTCAAGAAGGAAATGAGCACGAAGGCTATGAGAGCCATGGAATGCCCGGTGACGTAATCATTTTCCGAAAAAATGGAGGTAGTGATACACCAGTGATTCATCGTGCTCTGCTAAAGGCAGTAGCCAATCCTAACGGAGGTTGGGATGTTCCTGGAACTGATGTTGTAGGGGAGTCCCAAATCACTTTAGAGTTAGATTATGAGTGTTTTCATAGCAATTCTAATCTTCGCATTGAGAACTGGGTTCCTTCCCACGAAGGTTACATCACTACAGGAGACAACATATGGAGTAATGGTTGTCAGTATGACCAAATCAGCCTTAGCGATGAAAATGGTCAACTTGTCCAAGCGATCAAAGATGAATGGATAATTGGGGTTGCTTCACTTGAGATACCTTGGGTTGGTGCAGTCAAACTCTCAGCATCAGGAACTGCTGGTGCGGTGCCTGGAGCCTCTTGGAGCAGTTTAGCTCTGCTTGTTTCATTCATCATCGTGGCTCCGATTCTAATTGATATGGTAACTGATAGATTACAGAAAGATGATTCTTCTTCTGATGAAGAAGAATAAATCCCTAGAAAATTCTTGGTAGGACTATTGGAATTAGAAGTATAAGAAGTATGAAGAGGCTGCTCATTGAACTGAGTCTTTCCGCTAAATTTTCAATTCTTATCGGATTGGATTTACGCATGAAGAATCGTAGAGTTGAGTGTGTTCCATCTCGAACAATATGCCCCCCGTCGAAAGGAACCATAGGGATTAGGTTTGCAAATCCAAGTAGAAAATTTATCCAAATTAACCAGAAGAGGAAATCGAATACTGCAAGCATACCGTCAGTTCCTAGAGTAGAGGCAATAGCACCATCTCCTGCAGAAAGCATCGCTCTTTCCTCTAATATCATAGTATGACCCTCGTTAGCTATTGGAACACCTAGCATTGCAAATGGTGCAAAAATTGTTTGCACTGTTTTTTCTATCGTTGAACTCTCTTCATTGAATAAAAAAGACCATCTATCTGCTGCAGCAGTGCCTTCAGAAACTATCATGCCTACAAATGCATCTCCTTCAAAAATGCCTAATTCATCGCCTAATAATAGGCTGTATTCTTCAGCATCGCAACTAATTTCTTCCAAACAAGGTCGCATGTAATGCTCGTGCTTGTCCGTGAAAACAATCTCGATATCTCTTTCAGAATTTTCGTTGTCAGAAGGCCTTGGAAGGACTGAAAATAAAGCAGACTCTCCTGCAGAATATGATTCTAATGCGCTTGTAAAATCATCATAATCATTTATTTCGGCTCCATCAATATGAGTAATTGTCTCATAAGGCAATAGGCCAGCATCTTCCGCGCCGGTTTCCTTGATTATTCCAGTTGCATGAACTCCTGGGTTTTCTGCTACGAATCCATTAGCAGTTGCACTAAGTAGAATCAGGACCATCCATGTTGCTAGTAGATTGATTGAGGGTCCTGCTGCGTACAATCGCATTCTTTCTCTAAGAGGTGCTCGAACCATTTCCTCATATTCAGGTTCTGCAAAGGCTCCTACAGGCAGAGGGCCAGCGAGTAGAAGTCCGAATGAACGAACTTGCATTCCATGTGCTCGAGCTTGAATTCCATGGCTATATTCATGGATAATGAGGGCAATAATCAAGGCTATTAGTGGCCATTTTAGAGGGACAAAACTAGTGACTCCAGGGATTAGTAACAGATCAGTAGCTGGTAGAACTTCTTGTTGTGAAGGTTGCATTGTTGTGAGAATAGCAGTGGCAAATAGGAGAAAAACAACCAATCCCATCATGCCTAAACATAGCCAAATTGAGAATTCACCATACCATCTCCAAAATCGACGAGGATTCGAGACTTTTTCTAATGCTACTTTGCCGCGATTAGTTCGAAGCATCAAGATGATTCCTAAAGCACGTGATGCGTTCCATTTGTCTAGAGTTCCATTCTGCTCTAACCAAATAAGAGATAGATACCATATTGAAACTAATAACACAGTCCATAAGGGAGCCCATCCATTAATCCAAAAAAGCCCTAGGAGCACAATAAAGAGTAACTGATTGAGACTCAGCCCTTGCTCCATATCAGTTGGTCAAGGCTACCCATTCTTGAATGTGCTCGAGACGTGATGAACTACTTTACCCTCTACTACTTCCGATAGACGTGAGTGACAGCGAGGGGTTAGAGACTCGTAAACATATGAGGGAAATTGACCGACTTCGACGCGAGAGTGAAACAATATCTCGATTGCTGATGCAAGCCAGTCTAGTCAATGTTAGAACTCAAATAGAGCAGGTTAAATCTCACCTCTCTGAAGCCGAATCATTTCTAGAGAGTTAGTTGAAAATTTCAGTTAATATTATTTTGATTTTCGATTAATCGGGCTCCATCTGAGCGGCTGATAAGTGCTAAGAATCTGTGTAGAGGCATTCCTTCATGCCAGTTCAGATATGGTGAACCATTACGAGTCAGAGGTACTTGGGGTATCGATCTTGCCAGGGTGCGCAACTTTCCAGTCAATCCTTCAACTGGCACTTTCATAATAGTCCAACTGTCCCCTCTGACTCCCTTGAGTCTGAATGCATAAAGAGGTAGTAGACCACATTTCTCTCCAGTAGTCTTGAGTGCATCGTATTGTAACTTAGTTCGTCCTGACAAGTATATCTTATCGATTTTCGATGATTTTACTTCAATAGGAAAGCACATATCTCCTCTAAGTGCAAGAATATCTCCAGTTCCCTCACTTCCACTCCCAGGGGCTCTGACCACTAGAAAAGGGCGCTGACAAACTTGTAGTGCACGCGCTCTTTCAACTTCATTACAGGAACGAGTGATTGCTTGAACACCTTTTTTTTCTCCTGCTAGAACCGAGCGTAATTCACGCTCATATACGCTGCTCATATATGCAGCCTATTCTCAAGGTTATTGACGACATCGCTTGACAATTACTCAAAATGATATATTTTCCTTATTTTTCCCTCTTCCGAATTGAGAAAATGCAGTTCATCTAAAATCAGTAGGATTTCTAGTGATTAGTTAGTAATCATTGAATGCGAGGTCTAACTCTGACAAACTGTGTCAGAGGTGGCTGTCCGGACAGATGACTTTCGTTTGGCATACCGATTGCTCAATAGATTGAGAGCTTCAGGTCTACAATATTCTCAGATTGATACTTCCCATCCAGTTCCAATCGGGGTCAATTATTGGATAGGTTCTCACGCTGAAGTCCTACTTACCGATGATGGTCGCGGGGTAGGATGTGATATTGAAGAAATAGATTCTGTAATTGGTTCAATAATCAATAGGATGTATGTTGGAGACCAAGTTCAGCGAATTTGTTTTGGAATTGACCCTGGCCCTCGTCCAGGTTTAGCATGGTTAGCCGATGGACGACCTGCAGGTTCTATGCAATTGGAATCAGTTGACGCAGTAGTTGACAGAATAACAGAAATATTGCTAGATATTTCTCCTGCCGAGTCTGTAGTTCGAATTGGTGATGGTGTGAGAACCATATCATCTCGAATTGCAAACGTTTGTCTTGCTCGTGGTTTATCTGTACAATTGGTTGATGAGCATTCAACTTCGAAAGGATCGCGTCATGATCATATCTCTGCTGCCAGAACAATTAGTTCATTGGAAGGAATTCCAATTACTCAGCGATTACAAGTAACTCCTTCAAAAGGAGAAGTTCGCGAAATTCAGCGTAGGAGTCGCAGAATTTCTGAAGGAAGGCTAACCATTCCAGCAAATTTGGCAAGATCGGTTGCTGTTGGGCGGCTCACACTAACCGAGGCTGTAAATTTGCATATTGGTAACTTAGACCGCTGATTTCTAACTCAGGGGTACTTGCCTTTTCTGAAGGCCCTAGTTCTGTCTATGCCAGGAAACCTATCTTCAGATTCTCGATAAACAGTTTTCATATTATTGAGGAATTGATTATCATTTGTAACGATGAGAACCATATCAGTCCCAGGATCCTCTCCTTCATCCATCCAAGCTAGAACAATTTCCATTGTCATCCTTGCGCCTTCTCGGTGTGGATATGCGAAAATATCCATACAGATAGGTGGCATAACCAAAGTCTCACGCTTTTTTACAGCCTCTATTTGATTGAACATAGCAGCATAGGATTGTTTCAATAGGTCGCGACGAAAGTTATCTTGATTAGGTCGTCGACAATCAGGTCCTACAACATGAACTAGATTTTCAAAAGGCAAATTGAATCCCGGTGTAGTTACGGCTTCACCTACTCCACACGGCTGTAAGTTCTCCTTTCTTCTTTCAACTGCAATTTGGTGGGTGAATTCACGAAGTTCAGGACCGGCTTTTTGATGGATTTTCTCATCTAGGCCTTCTCGCCCTGCTAGGCGATTGTTAGCTGTCGTAACCAAGAGGTCACCGTCTACTCGCAGAATATTGCCAAATAGTACTCTGACCTGTCCATATTTGCACTCTCGCACGATGACTGTCTCGGCCATATAGGTACGAGAGCAGGCCACCCGATATTACCTCATCGTAGGTATAATCTCTAACTTCTATGCCGGCGAAGGCTTAATTCGGTCAACGCCTCTAGAAGTATTGATGTCAGTAGGTTATGTTCTCATTAATGTCGAGCCTGGCTCTGAATTCTCTGTATTCAACGAGGCTTCAAAGTTATCATTCATTGTGGATGCAAATCTTCTATTCGGAGACCACGATTTGATACTAAAAATTGAAGCCTCAAATATGGGGGAGATTGCTCGTTTAGTGGTTGACTCTATTCGCTCAATTGATGGAGTTCTCAACACAAAAACCCTTGCTTGTGCAGAATTATGAGGTCATTATTGTAATTTTTTGGGGTTACGGAAATCCCCAAAAGGTCCCCTCAGCGGCGCAGTGAAGCGTTTATCAGCCTCAAACTTCATAATCTCTCTGAGTGGCCCACCCTGTGGAGGTGGATAATTCAATGTCTGGCAAAAAATACTTCGTTTTGATGGAGGGTGACAATGACACTGCTCAGGTTTTCGTGAGTAAGCAACCCCGCGGTGCTGCTCTGAAAGCAGCAACTCGTGGTCATACCGACATCTGTCTGCGCGAGCGCGGCACGAACAAGGTACATTGCTTCACAGGCTCAACCGCAATGGTACCAAAGCCTGCGAATGGACCGGCTTGGCTCCCAGCCAAGATCAAGAAGGCCAACGTGAAGAAGACCGGAATCAAGCGCCTCTGATTTTCAGGGTGTACCGGTTTTTCTTTCTTTAGCACTGATCCACGTAACCTCGCCTAGGAAAATCCTGGGCGGGGGTAATATCTCATTCTTTGTCTTCCAATGACAATTTAGTCAGCGGAGTCCAATTTTCTTAGCAATCATTGCTAGAGGGTCATAATATTCTGTTACAACCCTCTCTTTTAATGGAATAATTGCGTTATCTGTAATGCTTATTCCAGCCGGACAAACTTCTGTGCAACATCGGGTAATATTGCAATATCCAATTCCAAAATCTTCCTTAATTTCTGGAATTCGACTCTTTGTATCTAGAGGGTGCATTTCTAATCCTGCTAATCTAACGAAAAATCTTGGTCCGGCAAATTCGTCGAACATCTGATGCTCTCTCAGTACGTGGCAGGTATTGACACATAGCATACACTCAATACATCCACGGAATTCCTGAATGCGATCGGCTTCTTCTTGTTTGAAATTCCAATCTAGTTCTTTAGGTCCATTTACTGGGACCATTTTCTTGTTCATTTCATAGGCCCAAGAAGTATCAGTTACAAGATCCTTGGTAAGTGGGAATGCTTGCATAGGTTTCACCAAAACGGGTTGACCTTCTGGAGTCTCATCCATGATTTCCTCCATTCGTGTCATACACATGAGGCGTGCTTTTCCATTAACTTCAGCTGAACAAGAACCACATTTCCCCGCTTTGCAGTTCCATCGACATGCAAGATCGGGCGCGTGCTCAGATTGAATACGATGAATCACGTCTAGAACTACCATCCCCTCATCCATTTCTACAGTGTAATCGACCATCTGGCCAATAGGATCTCCGAAGGAATCAGATTTCCATACGACTGAATTCCCTCGAAAAACTCTGAAGGTCACTTCTTTAGCCATATTCAGTCCTCCTCGTGCAAATCATCTGCATCAAGTAATTCTCTTAGTTCTGAATCGATAGGAGGATATTTTCGGTGTTCGATAGCCATTGTACCATCTAATTGAATCGAAATCACACTGTTGATTTTTCCCCAATGCTTGTAATCAGGTGTTGGAAAATCATCTCTAGTATGGCCACCCCGAGATTCTTCTCTTTCTAAGGCAGCTAGGGCACACATTCGAGAAACGTCAATCATTGCACCAATTTCCAAGGCTTGGTGCCATCCAGGATTGTAAATTCGAGAACCACCAGGGCTAGTAATGGAAGCTCGGGACTCAAGTTTATCCAAATCAACTAAAGCTTCTTCTAGCAATTTTCCAGTTCGAATTATTCCAACTTTCTCTTGCATGATTTCCCGCAGGTCTTCGACGACTTTTGCTGGATTTTCTCCATTCTCACGATTCAAAGGAGCCAATGTTTCGTCAATCACGTCTGCAATTTCTGTGGCATCAATTTCCTCAAAGTCATTAATCTGGCTGGCTCTTAAAGCAGCCTGTTCACCTGCAATTTTTCCGAAAACAATCAAGTCAGACAGTGAATTACCACCTAAGCGATTAGCCCCATGAAGACCAGTAGCCGCCTCTCCTGCTGCGAATAATCCAGAAATTGTTGATTCTTGAGTTTCAGGGTGGACCTTCACTCCCCCCATTACGTAGTGTGCTGTAGGTCCAACTTCCATCCGTTGCTTGGTAATATCAACTGCTGCAAGCTCTTTGAATTGGTGATACATGCCTGGTAATTTCTTCTTTACTTCCTCTGGATCTCTCCAAGAGATGTCAAGATAAGCACCACCATGTTCACTTGCGCGACCTGCCTCTCTCTCTGAATTTATTGCTTTAGCCACTACGTCTCGTGTGAGTAATTCAGGAGGTCTACGCTTCGTAGCCAGTTGTCCTGAAATTACTTCTTCAACCCACCCTTGTGCTTCTTCCTCTGTATCTGCAAACTCATCTTTGTACATTTCAGGGACATAATTGAACATAAATCGCTCATCTTTGGCGTTAGTTAGCATTCCTCCTTCACCCCTAACACCCTCTGTAACAAGTATTCCCTTGACAGATGGGGGCCAAATCATCCCTGTTGGGTGGAATTGAACAAATTCCATGTCTCCTATTTCGGCTCCTGCCCAATATGCTAGTGCGTGCCCTTCTCCAGTATATTCCCAAGA
>Ga0315321_10001885_pt1 | contig 16254 bp, 14 predicted proteins | sample M180m21515metaG_FD_203464 | JGI IMG/M metagenome (GOLD analysis project Ga0315321, IMG submission 203464) | Ammonia-oxidizing marine archaeal communities from Monterey Bay, California, United States - M1 80m 21515 | ecosystem: Environmental > Aquatic > Marine > Intertidal zone | place: USA... | reverse complement strand
TCTTGGCTCCGAGGAAATCCTTCAATTCGAAACGGGCCAAAGCTCCCTGAAGAGAACAACGGTGAGCAACCGGAGATTTCGGTGCTCTACGATAAGCCTCATCAGTCGCTTTTACGACTTGCTCCCACTTTGCCTGATTGTAGAGAGCCTCGGCGTAACCTGCATAGGCATCGGCCAAGTGGGCAGAGTTCTTGTCTTTGGCAATAGTAGCCGAAAAAGCCTTTTCCGCATCGGCATGCTTCCCGAGACTGAGCAGGCAATTCCCTCGCAAGTTGTGGATTGGAGCAAGGCCAAGAATTTCTCGATTATTAGCAATTTGAGCAAATACGGGTTCCGCCTCGGCAGGTTTGCCCGATTGAAAAAGGCACAAACCTAAACCCAAGCTGGCAAAGGGAGCCTTTGGATGCTTGCCATTCTTACTAAGGAAGGAGCGGAACTCATCCACTGCCAACTCGTAAAGACCTCTATTATAGAGAGCGTTGGCACTAAAATAGAGGTCAAGCGCAGGATCCTTTTTTTCTTTGCTTTGCCCAGAAAGTGAAAATCCAGAAAAAACAAAAGAACTCAGAGGAAAAATCCAAAAGACAAAAACAGAAAGACGGAACTTAATCAGCGAGCAGACCATGAGTTCAAATTAAAGTAAGAAATATTTGCGAAAGCGTGAAGCAACACTTACCTTGAAAGAAGGAGTTCTCGTCTTTTACAAACGAAAACTGGCGCGGATTTAAAAAAAATCCATGGAATAGAAAGCCCAAGCAAGCTAAGTAAGCTCACCCGGCAGGATATTAATTACCTGCAGTGGATAAAGGCTGGGGGGGAGACTTCTTGCGATCCTCAGCTTTTTTAGCTTTCAACTGAGCCATGAGCTGCTTAGCCGAGCTAGCGACCAGAGAACCCTTTGCGGGCATGGCCGCGGCAGCAGCAGCTTTGTTCGATGACTGCATTTCCTCAAGAATCTCTTTTCGGAGGATAGCTATTGAACGAGGTGCAGAAATTCCAATTTTAACTGAATCACCCTCGATCTTGGTAAGAGATATCTCGATGTTTTCACCAATTACGATGGATTGATCGATTTTTCGGGAAAGAATAAGCATTTCGTCGACTCCGCTAGCAGTAACGAAGGCTAAACCTCGGTATCGCCCACATCAATCATATGACGAGCCGAGAACTCATCGTGATTATTGATGATGCATTGCTTTGCATTGAGCGTAAGGCGGTTGAGGATAATCGGACCTACAAGATTTAAAGAAATCTTCCCGGGATGTTCGGAAGAAATCGTAACGATATTAAGGATCATAGTGTCCTCCGCGCCTGTAATACCCAGGATTTGAATATCGGCGTCAGATATTTCTACGGAATAATTCTGAACTATGCCGCCTGGTTCGAGGACAACGAAAGCCAAACCGTCTTGTACTTGTTCTCGCAACCACATGAAGGGCAACTCTTCTTTGTCAAACACAAGTTCCATGGAGCGAATGTCAGGGAAGCCAAACAATCCCTGAGGTAAAGAGACCTCGTTGCGGGTGGGTGATTCCGCATCCGAACTATTGGGCAATTCATCTTGAAGATTAAGTTTCACGGGCAAGGCGGGTTATTAACTTGGGGTATCAAACAGGGGTGTGGAAAAATCCATTAAAGATAATTAAGCAAGGAAGTGTTCATTATCTGAGCTCCGACCTGAAGGGCGGCTTGATATGATGTTGAAGCCTGCATCAATCTCATTATGGCTTCCGATACATCAACGTCCAGATCTCTAGACACACGTTCGTTGAGCTCCATGTAATACTCTTCGTCGTGAGATTTGACCGTCTCCATACGAACCATTTTTGCCGAAAGTTCACCCATTTTGTCAACGACCTGTTCCTCCAGGGAGATGAGCTTTTGGCTCGCAGCTTCAACCTCTGATGCATAACCTGAAGGCTCAGCGTTGCGAAGTGCTTCCCTCAAGTCAACAAGAGCAGAAACAACTCCTCCCAATTCCTCAGTCCCTCCCCCCTTCGCCTCTAGAAGAGAGGAAATCTTGCTCTCGTGACCGACATAAAACTCAGAATTTGTTTTAGAACCGTTGTAAGAAACATCCACGATAGAACCATTTTCATCGCGATGTTCGACAAAGGAAGTAGAACCTGTGGCAAAGGAATAAAAATCACTCATTTGCGGCCCCGAGGGAATTCCCGAAGGCATGGTTTGTGAGTTAAAATCAAAACCAGCGACAGTCCAAGTACCTGGCGATGAGGTGTCTTGCTCCCAAAGGACTTTGACATCCATTTCATTTCCATTGGAAAGTAAGACTTTCGCGTTGTCGAAACTAGGGGGCAGCACCTTGCCTCCAGCTGAAGTTCCAGAGTAGTAACGACCTGGCTCGACCACTCTCAATCCCGCAACAAATCCATCGGCGTCAATTACGGCGCTAGCTTTTGCCGTTGTACCGCTAGTTCCCGCGGATGGAAAAGTTATGGTAGGCAAATCATCGTTTTCGACCGAAAACTTCATCACGTGCCCAAGAGGTTTATCAATCGCTCGCCAAGCAGAATTCGAGGTTTTTGCGCCAGTTACCTCATCATACATAAACTCGTCCGAAGGTAAAACCGCGTACTCCGACAAGGTAATGGGGTCACGAGAAAGATTATCCCAATTGCTTTTGTTCGCTTGATAATACTGCCCATTGTAATGAACGATTTGCCCGTTGTCATAAGTTTTGGAGGGTGACCAATCCGCCCCTTGCTGGGTGATCCGCGCAGGCACAAGATGAAGTGATGCAGAATTACTTGGGCTAAACGACGCAGATTGCGTGGCATCCAAGGTTAAATCCGCATTAGCGACATAGTATAAATCATCAATTGGGTCATGGAGAAACTCACCGGTTTTCAGCGAAAGTGGCCGTCCTGAGACGAAAGTCTTTTCCTTTCCTTCATTCGGCAAATTCTCTCCCAATAGAAAAACCTTTCCATCGCTGCTTTGACTAACTGGAGATAAACCAGCAATCTGGGGCAGAGCGACATTAGTCGTACCAAGAGGAATAGTAGTATCGGCAGTCGCCACAAAATACTGACCACTATTAGGTTCAAGCACATGACTCCCTTTCAACAATGAAAGACTTTGCGCTGAGTCAAAAGTAAATGTGGAAACTGGTGGAAAATCGGAAGTCAGATGCTCCCAAGCACTGACGTCTTGGCCCGGGTCAACTTTGTCCAAAGCAAGATAATAGCGACCTTGACGAGATATCACGGAACCTTGAGAGTGAGACGCATTGGCTGTTCCTGCCTGTGCTCCGAGTTGAGAAACATCACGAGTAATGTTGCCCTTGAGAAAGACACCGGAAATCACCTCTCCATCTTTTTCCGGAGAAGAAAGATAAAATTCCTGATTGCGTGAATCAAATGAAACGAGACCTTTGCCGCTTTCAGAGCCTTTGGCATCAAACTGTGGGATAGCATAGGTCATCTGTTTGACGAGCCTTTGAGTCTCTGTCTGCAACTGTAAAGATGAAGTGACGTACCCTTGATCCAATATGATTTGTTGGGTGTGACTGGTCGCATCGGATTCCAAGTCGAACATTTTACCGTCGGGAGTAAGCCAGTACTCTCGCCGCTCGGCCCCGATAACACTTAGTTTCCAGTCTTCTCTATCGACGGAGTAATCGCTAGGAACTTTCTCCCAGATTTTTGAGTCAGTCTCTCCGGGTTTGTGATTCCAATTCGAGTCAATTCGAGAACGCCAAACACTACCATCTTTGTAGACGAGGTCTCCTTCATTGTATCTCGACAACCTTTTCCAATCCGTGGGAGTCGCCATAACGGCAGTGCTGGTTCCGGCGACCTTGACCGAACCGAGCAAAAGGTCTCGTTCCCATGATCCTGCATACACTTTCTGGGCGATTGATTTTTTGTCGCCAGAAGTAAGTTCGTCGTATTTCTTGCCACCAAATTGGTCTATGGAGGCCGCATCCAACTTGGCCTTGACTGCTTCCGGAAAGTAAAAGTTTGAGTCGAAGTCGGTAACATATTGGCCAGAAGCTTTAAAGTCTTGGCCGACTCCAGCTACCAAGAGTAAATCTCCTTGATCGGAAGTTTTGGCCATTACTTTTACATTCGGATCTCTCTGTCCAGGAATCTTGCTTCCTCTGACAAAAACTTCGTAATCTGAAGTCGTGACTTTGGGAACTGTGCTCAAAGCACCTTCGTCTTGATTTATTAGTGAAGCCAAGGCCGCGGACGCCACATCGGTAGCCAAACCGGACACCGAAGCAGTCAAAACGTATTCATGCCCGTTCGCATTGACCAAAAGCTGGTCTCCTTGACTTAATTCATATTTACCATCGGGATTACTCTTGCCGACGTAATTACCGTTAAAGGATATCGTTTTCTGAAAGCGATCACCAACTTTGACATCTGATGCCGCAAAACTTGGCTTGGAGTCGACACCTGCGAAAAGAGACCTTTTTCGGTGAGTAGCATTAATACGATTGAGGGCTTCTTCGATTAGTTGATCGACTTCGAAAGCATAGGTTTCCATTGCTGGAGCGCTAAGACCGGAACCAGATACCCGAGCAATCTCTTGAGCCCTAACTGCAACTTCCCTCAATTTGTCCAAGTTCAAATGACCGGAGTTGAGATACTCCGTGGCATATGATGCATTTCGTTGATACTGAGTCAGCGTACTTTTTTCAGTATCCAGCTCGATCAATCTCCCCATGCGCATCCCGTCATCTTCGGGAAGGGTTATTTTTTGACCACTTGAAACCTGTGCTTCGAGCCTAAGACGCTCTTGATCCATATCCTGAATCGTTCGGGATATGTTTTGTGTGGTATTGAGGTTGGCAATTCTCATTGAAGTGAAAAAAAATTATCGCTAACGAAGAAGTCCCATAACCACCAACTCGAGCATGCTGTCCAGAGTCTTGAGCACCCGAGAAGATGCTTGGAACGATCGCTGAAAACGCATCAAATCTGCAACCTCCTCATCCATCGATACGGAGCTTACCGCTTGTCGTTCGTCAAGAAGAAGCCTTTCCACAGCTTCCTGATGCTCAAGGTTGTCACCCACGTCGGCCAAAGAATTACCGATAGAGGTGTTCAATGTGGAAACTTTCTCCGTAAAATCTCCATTTCCCTTCTCAGCTACAGCTAAAGCAATGTCATTAGCGCCATCGCTCGAGTCTGAAGACACCTTTATCGAATCAAAGGTGAAATCTTGGTCTACACGCATACTTTTAGCTACATTCCAAGCATTGGCCGGAACTGCATCGAAAGAGAAATTATCACCAAATACAAAAGATTTTTCGCCTGCTTCCAAACGAAAGGGAATTTTTTCGTAACCGAGCATTATCATCCTGCCATCATCATCAGTTCCGGGAGAACCATCAGGACCTAGATACTTAAGATCGGCTTCCATCGTAACATGCTTCATTCGCCGAGCAGATCCATAAATTTTTACGAAATCAGGATTATTCAGCATCGATTCGCCATCACTCGAACCACGAACAAAAGGAACTGAGCCAGCGAGTTCTTCCGGAAAAATCGGTGCGGCGTAAGTCACCATGAAAGTGTCTTTCTCCGGATAAGGAACAGTCATATCGACCTCGTCACGGTAGAGAATGAATTCACCTTCGCCTTCCGCACCCATTAATCCGTACTCTTCCTCCATCACTTGGTTGACCCCTTGGGTCGGTCTTCCAAGAAAAGCATCGAATCCAAATACATAACCGCCTGGATCGTCATCCGGATTATAAACTTGATTAACTTGGGTTACGAAATCAGTAGCCAAACTGTTAAGTTGCTGGCGAAAGGTCTCCATTTCATTGGCTCTAACGTGCTGATAACCATGTACGAATCCTGATTTAAGGGCAAGCTCTTCGCCATCTGCGAATAGGGCGTCACTAGGAGGGTATCCACTACCTTGATTAATGATGTTGAAACCAATAATTTCGCCCTTCTCAACGATAGCCTCGGCTAAACCCAGATTCAACTCAACAGCCTCTCCTGACTTAGGATCAAAAGCAGTTTTACTCGAACGACGAAGAATTTCTAAATTGTTGCCGGCAACCAATTGCGGTGAAATTTTCTGGACGAACCCAGACCATTGAGGGGCAGTGGGATCAAACGTTTGCGCTTGAGCCGGTGTTGCAATCAGAAAACTCGTCTTAACGAGAAAATGGGCATTCGATGATTTGTCGTAAATAATGTTTCCCTGCTGGGCCCCCTGAGAGGTTTTAACGTCTTCGGTAGTCTTGGCGGTGGTGTCAATAAAAGTCATCACCTCTTCAAGGCGACTATCAGAAGTGGGACCGAAAGCATTACCTGGAGCACCTCCTGTAGAAAAGTCCTCCAGAGCAACAAAATACTTGTTATTACTAAGGAGATATTGACCCTTAACAATCGCTTGGTCCATTGAAGGATTAACAGCTACGAGTTGAGCGGGGGCCATTGAGGCAGAGGGGAGTTGCGTCCCGAGAGAAACAAATCCATTGCTCTGATTTCCAATCGTCTCTCCCCCCGGCAAACCTTGGCCTGTTTCAAACGCCTCCAAGGCTTGATAGTAAGTACCCCCATACTGGAAAACATCGCCTTTGGCATAACCTTGGGAAGTAACGAGAACTCCTGTCTCATCAAGGACGCCGGCTTCGGAGACCACAGGAGAGATTCCACCTGTGGTTTGGTAAAGTTTACCGTTCTGATAAAACTGCTCGCCCTTGGAAAAACTTTCCAGATCTGATAAATTCCAAGAATACTCCCGAACTTGTCCGTTCGGAATGGTCTCAATTCTAATAAACTTGGACTCGTCTAAAAGATTGTCCCCCTTTGCCGTGGAAGCAAGAGATTGGTAGTAACTGCCTTGATAATTAAAAACTTCTCCCGCCTCCGAAGAAAAAGGTGCGACAACAGGGCTCGCAGGACTAACTGCGGCACCTTGAACCCCGACAACGCCACCACCGGCGCCAGCTCCCGTCCGGGCTCCTAAATCAGGTCCTTGATCAACAGGCTGACCCGCCTGCAGTGCAGCCTCGGCCACGCCGCCGGCTTGCGCCAATCCGGCCCCGACATTGTTCTGCGCTTGATCGGCTTCCGCCGGTACGGTTCTCGAGGGAGGAGCCAACGCTACTAGAATGGGGCCGGAAACATCGGAATATTTGGAACCGCCATCGAGAACCTCTACACGCCCCAATTTCCCATCCACGCCAATCTTGGCACGTACTTGAGCTGAAGCACCAACCGAATCAGCAGGCGCAGAAACGGCAAATTCTTGCCCCCAATTGGTAGTCAGAGTCTTGGAACCATTAGGATCAAGAAGCTTCACCTTCTGTCCCTTGGTTGTAGTGGAAAAAAGATTCAAGAGACCAGATGCTTGTCCTGTATTCGGATCCAGATCGTCCTCTACTTTAAAATCCATATGCTTGGACAAATCTTCAAGCAATTGCTGACGACGATCGCGGTATGTGGTCGCCTTTCCCTTGCCTTGAAGTTCGAACCGCCGAATCTGAGTATTTACCTCATGCAATTTCTCCAAAATAGCATTAATCTGCACCACTGAGTGCTTTACGGTCGCGGTTAAGTCGGATTCAATTGACTCAAATTTTTCGCCTGCTTCGTTAAAACGCTTACCTAATGTTTGCGTCTTGTGATATAGTTCCTGCCTAATGGTCGGTTCGTCGGGAGATGCTGAAAGTTCCTGAAAGGCATTAAAAAAATCATTTAAAGCCCGAGTTAAACTTCCTGGAGCAAGATCACTCTCAGATTGGTCGTCCAGACCCACATTTACCCCTTGTCGAGTGACTCGTTCGCCAAGGGCTGCTTGCAGCAAATCTAAAATTTCTTTTTTGGCATCCAAGGAAGAGGTTTCTCCGACTTCCGACACCACCCGCCTATCTAAAAGTTCACTTCGAGCATGATCGAGACCACCCATTTCAAGAGCGCTGGTACCCAAGGAACCGACGCCTTTGTACATGGCTCCATCTCGAGCAACAATCAGTTGCCTAGCATAACTCTCGTCATTAACATGACTGAGGTTTTTGCCCGCAATCTCGGTGCTCTTCGCATGGTACTGAAGAGCTTGTGTGCTTTTGACTATTTCTCCTAAAAGCGGCATGGGTTAAAGACGGTTTGAGGTGACTCGGCTTAGGCGGACTCCTCTAGAGTGGGTCGGTAAGCAGTAGAAAAACGAGCAAGATCACCTCGTTTGTCATAAGTTTTCGAGTGAGATCGCGGGTCGGCTACGGCAAGAATCTGGTCAGTGACTTCACCCAACCTCGCAATGAGCCGTCGATTTTGATCTAATTTTCTACGAATCCTTGAAATCAAGTTGTTGATTTCCTCAACAATGCTTTCAAACATGGGTTGAGTTACTGCGGGAAAACAGGGTAGTAACTCGGACAAGCTGGAATCTTCAGGCTTACCATAGCCAGTGGCCAAGGAGCGAACATACCCATGTCGCCGCTGCTGCAAGTTGTTATTAGCCTCCATTTGAGAACGAACAGATTTGTTGATCTCGAGTAAATTCTCGGGTTCACGGTTAAGAATGCTTGCCTGCTGAGAACTTAGCAAACCCATGAGCCCACCATATTCCCCCAACTCGTCGCGAAGAAGGCTCAAAAGATCTTCCCATGAGAAATCAACTCCGGGAGAGCTCGTTTGCGTAAGATTAACCATCAGTTTTTTCGGTAAGGGATGAGGATGTGTCCGTTATATATTCAGGGGTTTCAGACTCATTGGTATTTTTCATTAATTCGGTGCTTTCCGCATCAACTTTTTTATTCAAGTGCATCTGGAGCATCGAAGAAATCCCAAAGCCGCCTCCCTGAGCTATGCTTTCAGCCATAGCATCAGTAAACATATGCCGATACATTCCGGAAGCTCCACCATTCTCGTTAAAAATCCCCTTGAACATGGGCTTAAGAGCCTTCTTGAGGTACTGTTTCACCAAAAGAGATTCAAATTGACCGGAAACGGCTGCTGCCTTCTGCTTTTCGCTCGCATGTCGGGAATGAGCCATCTCCATAAGCATGGAGGTATCCATGCCAACATACTGGCTGGAAGATAATTCTGGAGTTGCGGTCATCGTATCTGAAATTAGTTGATAATCAACTCGGCTTGAAGAGCACCAGCTGCCTTGATGGACTGAAGTATTGAAGTCATTTCTCGAGTAGTAAGACCTAATTTATTAAGAGCAGTGGCAAGGTTATTTACCGTGGTAGCCCCTTGGGGGTCCAACTCGTCCAATGTCTCAAATCGACCGATCTCTTCGACCAACTCGGCATTGGCTCCTTGGAGAACTTGAGTAGCTCCAGAACTAAAAGGTAAAGGTTGGCTGACACCAGTAGTCGGATTAATAAAAATCGTTACGTTACTATTGCTTACGGCTACAGGAGAGACCCGAACGCTCTCGGTTGCAACAATGGTGCCAGTGCGCTCGTTAATGATTACTTTGGCCGCAACATTTGGCCGGGCATCAATTTCGCCAATCGCAGCGATGAAATTGGTTGTTTGGCCACGAAACGTAGGCGGAACCTTTATGTTCACGGAACCTGCGTCCACGGCAAGGGCGGTGCCGGGATAATATTTATTTACGGCACCCGCGATTTTTACAGCGGTCATGGCGTCTGGAGAACGCAAAATCATTTCTATTGAGTTTCCAATTCCAATTACATGACTTTCGATCTCTTGCTCAACTAAAGCACCACTACTAACAAGCCCCACAGTAGGATGGTTGACTTGTACGTTCGCTCCTCCCGCGGCGCCTGCCGAAAGACCACCAATCGAAACAGCACCCTGAGCAACCGCATAAACTTCTCCATCTGCTCCGAACAAGGGGGTTTGTAAGAGGATGCCACCCTGCAGAGAATCGGCGTTACCAATCGAAGCCACAGTCACATCGATTTTTGAACCTTCCTTGGCAAAGGGACCGATGTCGGCGGTCACCATAACTGCCGCAATGTTACGAGATTTATCTGCTTTATCGGCTCGTATGCCCAATCGTTCGAGAGCATTTAATATGCCGAGCTCAGTGTACTCGATTCGAGAATCCCCCTGCCCCGCCAACCCCGTCACCACTCCGTAACCGAAAAGCTGATTGGACCGAGCGCCTTTGATCTGAGTCAAATCTTGAATTCGGGCGCCATTAAGACAATTACCTAAACCGAGGAGAGAAAGTATCGTAAAAAAAGAAATGTTGAAACGATTCATATTATATCAGCTCAAAAAGGATTGAGAATACCTGAAAGACGCTGGTACCAAGATTCTTTCTGGGCATCATTTAAACTACCCTTCGCGACAAATTCTATTTGGGCATCCGCAACATACTGGGATGAAACCACGTTTCGATAACGCAACCCTTCTCGAAAACCAAATCCGATGTCTTCCTTCCGGACTAATCCCTTCAATACCGCATAGTAACTCTCACCAGAGAAAGTCACCATTCTAGCACCTTCGACTACTAGAACCCCGTTTGGTAACATGTCGATCACTACAACACTGACCTTTCCCTGAAGATTCTGAGTATTTGCAATTGAACCGCCACCCTTAGAACTGTTTTTAGTTTCTATTTGGGTGCCTGGCAAACCACCGTTGTGGGTACCCATTTTGCTTTGAGCGAAAAGGAACTGCTTTACTGCGTTTTCGACCTGAGCTTGCCGGTTTCGAGTCGTGTTTTGAGATGCAGCAAGGGAAGCGCTCTCACTCACGTCAATGGTAAGTAAATCGCCCACGGCAAGTGCACGCTTATCTACATATAAGCCTTTGCCACGATTGGTACTCTTGAGCCAGAGCGAAGCAGCATAAACATCTACGAGGGGCAAGAACAAGAAACCCAACAAAAGTATACCGGAAAAACTAGAAGTAAACTTTGACACTGTTTTCATTAAGAACTTTAGCTTGGAATTCACGGTTGGAAGAAATATTTTTAATGCGAACAAAAGAACCCTCTACGCCATCCTCCATTGCTTGACCTTTCATTTCGACAAAGATTCCTTTCCCTGAGGCAAAAACATTCACGACTTGTCCTTTTCGGACGAGTGTCATCTTCGAAAGGTGACTCCATTTCAAAACAGTCCCGGGTTTGACGCTAGAAGCAAGCTGGTAACCATTTAAGCGAGCGTCTGACAAAACGCAGTTCGCGCCCATCCCAAGAGCATCCATCGCACTAGAAGAAAAAAGGTCAGGAGAAATTCGACTCCCTCGATTAAGAGGTACTTTAGCTACTGCTACGTCAACCATCTGGGAACATTTGACCGGATAACCCCACTCACCTAAATCGATACCGCCGGAAGTAATTGAAAACCGGACAAAAGCGTTTGCAGATAACTCATCGGGAATGGATTGTCGGAAATTGAATTTCCAGTCCACTGGAACATTCAACGGTTTCCACTCGCGAGAAAGTCGAGAAATAACATGTCCGGACGCTTGGTAGCGATGCGAAAGCACGGAAGCTATTTTCTTCTCCAATAACTCCGCATCCAGAACAACCAATCCCTTGACGGTTGAAATCGACGCGGTGTAGGAACTGGGGATGGAAGGAGCTGAAGAAATAAACCCTGATCGAGTGACTGCCGTTCGAACAGTTGGCAAGTCGCCCAAGTTTAAAGGTTGGAGAAGGCGAGTAACATCTGCCTGCAATATAGCAGAAAGAGAAAAACTCGCCAAAACTGTTATTAATACTCGCATTTAGCGCTTAAGTTGGTTTACCCGGCCAAGCATTTCGTCAGATGTCTGGATGGACTTGGAATTGATCTCGTAGGCACGCTGGGCGATTATCATATTAACCATTTCCTCAACCACATTAACATTGGACATCTCTAGATAGCCTTGCTGCAGAACGCCAAAACCGTTCTCGCCGGGTGCACCGATTTCAGGCGGACCACTGGCTTCGGTCTCTATAAATAGATTACCGCCCATCGCCTTAAGTCCTGCGGAGTTAGGGAAACGAACAAGCTCGAGTTGACCGATAATTTGTTCACCATCCGCTGTCTGCACGGAAACCTCCCCGGTGGGGGAAACAAAAACATTGGTGACCTCGGGGTCAATTTGAATGCCTGCGGCAAGCGGCAGGGCGTCAGCAGTAGTCAATTGACCATCAGGACCGACCTTGAAAGCCCCGTCTCTTGTGTAAGACTCGGTACCATCGGGCCTTTCAACTTGAAAAAATCCAACGCCATCAATGGCGACGTCCATTTTCTCACTGGTTTGCGTAAGTGTTCCTTGGGTGAAAACTTTAGGAGTGGCAACTACCTTGGTTCCATTACCCATTTCAACGCCAGTAGGAATAACATTACCCGCGCCTGTTTGTCCACCGGCTTGCCTAGGGTTCTGATACAATAAATCTTGAAACTCGATTTTGTTCTTCTTGTAGCCCGTGGTATTTACGTTGGCTATGTTATTCGATATGACATTTAAGTTAAGTTGTTGGGCTTGCATGCCCGTAGAGCCGGAATAGAGTGAAAGATTCATTGTAGTTTCGGTTTGTTCGGATTCGCTCGATTTAAAAGTAGAGAAAAATGGCAGGTCATTGAGTAGCGCCTAAGGTACCGATAGCCTTGCCAATATTCTGGTCAAAGTGTTGGATCATCTTCTGATTAGCTTCATGAGCCCTTGAAACTTCGATAAGGCCAATCATTTCTTGAATAGCAGAAACATTGCTGTTTTCCACATAGCCTTGCATGATCACAAAATCAGCAGGATCGGCCGCCTCTGGCTCAACCTCGGGGTCCTTGGCGACAAAGCCCCCACCCACTTTGCGAAGTTGCATCAACGGGTCGTCAAAGACGAAAACGCCGACTTGTCCGAGAAGTTGACCATTTTGAAAGACTTGGCCTTCTTTATCAATTGTAGGATCTCCACCGCCTGGTACGGTTTGAATGTTGTTGCCTCCATTTCCAGCGAACTCGTGCCCCATACTGTTCACCATGATGCCATCCGCATTCAAATAAAACTGACCATCTCGGGTATAAGCCACATCTCCATTTGCATTGAGCAATCCGAAAAATCCTTCACCGCGGACTGCCATATCCATTGGGTTGTTGGATTGGCGAAGTTCACCTTCCTCAAAATCCACTTGATTCTTCATGACAGGAAATGATCCAGGCATTTCGTTCCTCAAGCGATCGTGCGTACTGCGGGCAATTTCGCCACCGTCAACCGCCTCAAAACTCACCGCCACCTTCTTGAAACCAGCAACATGACTGGCGGCAATGTTGTTGGCTATTACGTTTTGGTACTGTTCCAACCCCCTAAGGGCAGAGGCATTCTCATAAAGTGCAAGATTCACGCCCTCACGTAGAGCAAAATTCGCGCCGGGTTAAAGCGACAAGAAAAACAAGGGAAACGGAAAGGATGTAAATATAGACGAAATGTAGTATATCCTTCTCTGGTTGCAGACAAACTTGGCAGCCGAGAAATGAAAAGGGTCAATATTCGCAGTTCAATTCGAGAATACGGCCACTCTCCAGATGAACCACTATCTGAACCGGGCGGCCATCAATTGAAATCACTTCAACCTTTGGACCACCGTCTTCTTCGTACAAAAGAGCAGTTTCACCTGCATCCGCGGAAGCTTCTACAGGCAGTTGCTCATCAGAGGGATCGTGCGGAGACGAAGAGTCCTGCTCAAGATAGGAACGAAATGAACTATTATCCGCTTCCTCTAGCGCGAGGTGAGTCGAATCAGTTCTACCTGTAAGATAATTTTCCACAATTAGGCTAAAAGCAAGTTTCGTTCCAACTAGGGTTTCGGATACTGAGCAAGGCTTGCCTTGCTCTTATCGACGACAAGGCTCAATTCCACTCGCCTGTTCTTATCGGGGCGATTTGGGAAGCGTTTATTGGGTACAGTGGAACCGTGCCCCTTCAATCCCTCAATCTTGGCTAAAAGGTCGCTATTTCCACCTATTGGTGCTGTTGAGTAAGTTAAATGATCTAAAACTTCATAAGCCTGGTCCAGCGACATCTTCCACTCTGCCAATTTAGCCTGATCAAAATCAGAAAGTTGGCTATATGAATTAGAGGGAGAGACGGAAGGACTCTGTATTAGGTTAGCAAGTTGAACTGCCCTTCCATCGGTAAGATGATTGGTGTGAGAATCGACTCGAGAAATAAGTAAATGACGATCAAGCAACCAACCCATTTGGTTAACCACCTTGCGCCCGAATGAGGTTAGCTTGGGCGAGGACTGTTCAAATAGGGGTTTGTCGTCGCCATGAAAAATAGTCACGTGAATCCGTTCGTTAGCGACTTCGATTTGAACGACATCATCATCCAGCTCATGCTGCTTGAGCATGGAATACCAATCCTTGGCAATTCGATGAAGGATATCTACATCGATATTAGATGTTTCATCCGTATTTCGCATAGTAGTGTCTGAACGACCTACAATTTGATCGACCATACTACCGGGGCGGGCATCTTTTTGCTCAACGGGAGTTGATTTAGGTACTCCAGCCATGTATGGATCTCTGAAAAATCGAGTGGTTGCGATGATCACCTCTTCGTCCTGTGAAAGAATCCACAGGACAAGAAACAGAGACATCATTCCCGTTACAAAATCGGCATAGGCGACCTTCCAAGCACCTCCATGACTTCCGGATCGAAGCTTACGAGGGATAGTAAATTGTTTCATTTACTTAAACAAACACCGACACTCAAAATCAACCCCCCTTGGCAGCTTCCTTACACTGCTCCTCAAGTTCGTCGGCTGAAGGTTGAATTCCCGAGTCAAGAGAACGACGACCTATTTCGACTGCCATAATAGGCGAAAGACCAGTGGCAAAACCTGTTACGGAGCGCTCGACAATCCGAAAATACAAAAACTCCTGCCCTTGATTAAGCTGAACAAGCTTGGCCAAGGGAATCCCAATGCCATAAGCAAGAAAAATACCCAGGAAAGTTCCACTCAGGGCAGCGGCGACTTTACCGCCCACAGCTTGGGGATCTTCCAGATTCGACATGGTGTTAATAATTCCGAGAACCGCTGCCACGATCCCAACTCCGGGAAGTGCATCAGCAAGCATTTCAATGGCCTTAACTGAACGACTAGCCTCATCTTCTCGACTGTGAAGCTCCGATTTTAGGATACCACCTATCTCGGCAGGTTTACAACGTCCATCGACTATTGGTCGCAATGAATTACAGAGAAACTCAACTAAACGCTCATCTTTAAGAAAAGACGGATATTTAGTAAAAATCGAACTATTCTGTGCATCGCTAACATGCTCGTCCAGAGCAGGAGTTCCCTTTCGTCGACCAAGCATAAACAGTTCGTAAAGAAGAACTAGAAGATCAATAAACTTTCCCTTGTCGGAGATACCTCCCTTGAAAGCCTTAGAGACATCGCTGGCTAGACCGACAAGCACGGCTTTGGGACTAGAGACCACTACAATGCCAAGACCTATGCCGCAGATGATCATTATTTCTCCAGCGTGGACGAGAGACATTGGGTTACCTCCCGCCATCATAAAACCTCCGAGACAGGACACGAAGACGATAATAATACCAATTAAAAGTAGCATCTTTAGATCTTAAGGTTGATTTGCGAAAGGGTTCGGAAATGACTCCGAAGGCTAATGATTGAGTGAGACAGAATCTGGCTGATTCGCCCTTCGGTCAAGCCAAAGATTTGAGCAATTTCAGCCAATTTCATTTCTTCGTAGTAATAAAGGGCAACAATTTTCTTCTGTTGGTCAGGGAGTTCCTTGATTCGTTCCCTTAATATTTCCACACGCTCGCGACTTTCAGTCTTTTCGAGGGCATCAGTCTCGTTAGGATCGGAGAGAACATCGGATAAAGAGGAAGGAGTTCCACCATCGCCTGTATTCGAATCAATAGGAGCATCAAGGGGAACAAAAGTGACAGGCTGAGTCTCCTTAAGCAGTTTGCGGTATTCATTCACACCGACGTTTAGCTCTTGGCGAACTTCGTCCTCGCTCACCGGCCTTTTATATTTGGACTCAAGTTCCGCGATGGTAGCCTGAAGAGATCGAGCCTTGGCCCGATTGGCTCTGGGAAGGCAATCGATACGGCGCAATTCGTCTAAAAGAGATCCTTTGATGCGCAAACCAGCGTAACTGCCAAAAGATCGCCCCTTGGATGGGTCGAACTGGTTGACTGCTAAAACGAGTGCCTTGGCGCCGATGCCATACAAATCCTCAGATTCAACTGTGTCGGGAAAGTGATGACGCATACGAGAGACAATTGACTTTACCAAGGGCAGATAGTTCTCGATGAGTTTCTCTCGTTCCTTCTCATCGCTCATGGTCCTCTTGTAGAGGCGAGC
>Ga0315321_10001884_pt1 | contig 16255 bp, 7 predicted proteins | sample M180m21515metaG_FD_203464 | JGI IMG/M metagenome (GOLD analysis project Ga0315321, IMG submission 203464) | Ammonia-oxidizing marine archaeal communities from Monterey Bay, California, United States - M1 80m 21515 | ecosystem: Environmental > Aquatic > Marine > Intertidal zone | place: USA... | reverse complement strand
ATCTGCCAAAGTTGGTTTGGTTCGGCCTGATGCACTTGGGGGAAGAGAAGCTCGAGGTTGCGAAAGTAACAAAGTGGCGTGAATTGTTACGATACTTGGCTCGGTCGTCTTCCGGAGAACCTGCGATAGTGGAAAAGGTGGTGGCAATATCCGCAGCGAATGAGGCGATGACTGAAGCCTTGTTACAGGGGTTGGTAGATGGTTTCAAGGGGGTACAAAAAGCTCCGATACCTCGGGGATGGGGTGAGGTCTCGCCAATCTTGGCGAAACGCGTCCCTAGATTGACACGTGAGTTGAGCGCTCTTTTCGGAGATGGACGGGCCATGGATTCGTTAAAAATTATTGCCTTGGACGAAAAAAAGGCGATCGCGGTGAGAAAGCGGGCTCTGGCAGCTTTGATTGACGCCAAGGTGAAAGATTTACGGCCTTTGTGTGAGCAGCTTTTTTGGGTGAAGGGACTTTGTGAAACTGCGGTGAAAGGTCTGGCTCAATTTGAGAACGATGAAGTCGGGAGAAATCTGGTGAAGAGTTTTAGCAAGCTTCTTCTCGCTGAAGAAAAAGCAGCGGTGATCAATGTCCTCGTCACGAGACAAAAATGGGCGAGGTTTCTTTTAGCGGAATTGAAGGCCGGAAAGATTCCAAGGCGATCAGTGACTCCATTCCATGCCCGGCAAATTCTAGCAATGAAGGATGATGCTCTGTCGAAGATGCTGCAGGAGATTTGGGGTAAAGTGAGAGAGTCAGACGAGAATTTAAAAAAGAAGATCATTGTTCTCGAGGAGGCTCTGACTCCGGACGTCCGAGCACGAGGAGATAAGGCGCAAGGACGTGTGCTATTCCAGACACTCTGTGCAAGTTGTCATCAACTTTATGGTAAAGGAGGCAAATTGGGGCCGGATCTCACTGGCTCGGGTCGCGCTGATTTGGGATACCTTTTGGAAAATATTATCGCGCCGAATTCGGTGGTTCCGGTGGAATACCAAATGTCTTTGATCACGCTTAAAGATGGGCGGGTCATGAGTGGGTTGATTACGGCATCCGATGAGCGGATGGTGACTCTCAAAACTCTTGCGGATGAAATTTCCATTGAGAAGAAGAGCATTTTTAAAAATATCCGAGTGCAGGATTCCATGATGCCTCCGGGCCTGTTGTCAGCTCTCACTGCTGAACAAATTCGCGATCTTATCGCGTATCTCATGCATCCCCAGCAGGTGGCATTGCCTAAATCGAAAAAGTGACGCTTAAATCGTTGATTGTTTCCCAATGACTCTTCGGGGGCGTGGAGATCTAGAATTCTTAAAGGAGTATGGACGCTTCAGCGAGCGGGTTGGAAGAGGCTTGGATTTTCGAGGAGCCGGGAAGATCACTCTTCCTATTCGAAACTTGTTTCGTTCTTGGAACGTAGGAAGATCAAGTAATGAAACGACGACATTTTCTTTCCGGCTCTCTCGCGGTGACTGCTACTAGTGTGTTTGGAGAGGAATCGGCAAAATCACTTTTGTTGGGCTACGATAACTTCGCGGTGCGGGCTATGGGTTGGAAGGCGAAGGAACTCATCGACTATGCCGTGAAACTGAAGGTTGATACGGTGTTCATTACTGATCTTGATGCCTTTAAGTCTCTCGATGAAAAGCATCTCGTCGGAATTCGAAAATATGCCGATGACAAGGGGATCAAAGTCTACCTCGGAACGTGGAGCATTTGCCCGACTTCAGTGAGTTTTAAGGATAAGTGGGGAACCGCCGAAGAACATCTGCGTCTTGGCTTGAGATCTGCGAAGGCTCTCGGATCACCAGTGATCCGGGTAGTGCTTGGAAATGGAAGAGATCGGACGACAAAGGGAGGCATCGCAGCCCGGATTGAAGATACTGTTAAGGTTCTCAAGTCTTGCAAGGGAATGTGCGAAGATCTTGGAGTTAAGGTTGCCATGGAAAACCATGCTGGAGATATGCATTCGTTGGAATTGAGGTCGCTCGTGGAAGCGGCGGGTTCGGATTTTGTGGGTGTCAATCTGGATGCCGGAAACGCAGTTTGGACTCTCGAGACTCCGCTGGAGAATCTGGAGAATCTTGGTAAATACACCCTAACCACAAGCCTACGGGATACGCAGGTTTGGAAGAGTGAAAATGGGGTGACCGCGCAGTGGACGGCGATGGGCGAAGGGATGGTGGACTGGAGAGCTTACTTCAAGCGTTTCTCGGAGCTTTGCCCGAATTCACCGGTTCAGATTGAGACAATTTCCGGTTTCAATCGCGAGCTTGCTTTTCAAAAATCCGGCTTCTGGAAAACCTGGCCGCTGGGGAAACCCGAGAGCCTTGTTGCCCTCGAGAAATGGGCTGCTCAAGGGAAAACCAAGAACCCTCATAAGTCTTCTTCGAAAGAAGACGAACAGAATTATCAAAAAGGGGAGATTGAGCGAAGCATCGCCTACTGCAAGTCGATCGGACTTGGTGTCACAAAATGAAGCTTATCGTTCTTACCTGTCTAGCTTTGGTGGCTTCCTCTTCGGGATTCGAGCTCACCCTTGCAGTCCTAGGTAAGAAGATCTTTCTTGATACCTCCCTCTCTAATCCCCCCGGACAGGGGTGTGTTTCGTGCCACAGTCCGAAGGATGCCTTTGCGGACCCTCGCCGGGTTTCTCTGGGTGCGGCGAAGGGGCGATTGGGACGACGGAATGCTCCTTCATTGATGTATGCCGCGTTGATTCCACCCCAGAGGTTGGAAGACACTTATGACGACAATGGGGAGTTAGAGTATATCGTGGAAGGGGGCCTTTTTCTAGATGGCCGGGCGCACGATCTTCTGGACCAAGTTCGCCATCCTTTTTTTGACAAGAATGAAATGAATATCTCCGGCTCCAAGGAGCTGGCGGGGAAGCTTCGTAAGAGGGATTACGGAAAAGAGTTTGAAGGTCTTAGTGACAAGGAGGCTAATGAGAAGACGTTTGAGGCTTTGGTCGCCTTTCTGCGTGAACCGATGTTTCGTCCCTTCAATTCTCGCATTGATAAGTATTGGGCGGGCGACAAGGAAGCGCTCAGCCTTTCGGAGAGACGTGGGCTTGATGTGTTTCAAACTTCGGGGGGATGTTCTACCTGTCATTTGACGGGCGTTGCCAGTTGGCCCAAGCCTCTATTGACCGATTCGGGATTTGATAATCTGGGAGCACCGGCGATTGGAAAGATCGACCCGGGACTCGGAGCTGTCACCGGGAAGGCCGGAGAACTTGGGCAATTCAAAGTGCCGTCGCTCCGGAATGTCGCTTTGACGGCTCCCTACTTGCACAATGGCTCGATCAAGACCTTGAAAGAGGTGATAGAGTTATACAACAAGCGCGATCTTGAACCCGAGCGCTGGGGGGTGACAAATTATCCTGGGACCGTGAATCATGAAGACATGGGCGACCTTGGTCTGACCGATCAGGAGGTTGATGATCTGGTTGCCTTGATGGCTGCTTTTACCGACCAGAACTTACTGAAGATTCCGGAGGGGAAGATTTTTCCCGAGGTTCCTCTGGGAGTGCCACCAACCGAAGAGCGGAAGGCATTCTTCCTTCCGAAACGAAGGCATGACTTAACGGTTCCTCGTAGGCCAGGTGACAATTAAAGATCAAAGCGATGCGGCATATCGGAGGATCAAGATGATGACCGTGATAATGACGATTCCGCCGATAGGAAAAAGCCAGAGGGGAGGAGCAGATCCACCAGTTGCCGATTTTAAAGGCTGGGGATTTAGCGGTTGGTTGTGTTGTTCCAATTCATCTTCGTCCCAGTTGAGTCGCTGACGCATGGGCTTTGATTTGGAATCGCGCCCCGGGTTTGTCTCGAAAACGAGCGAGATGACGGCGCCAATTTGATCGAGATTAAGACGGTATCGATGAAGATCTTTGGCCGGGACCTCCGGGGCCTTTGAGCGGTAATAGTAGAAGAGGGTAGGATGAGTGTCCTCGTTTTTGGTGCCCGCTTCGAAGGCAAGAAACTCGTTGTTGATGATTGTCTTTGGAATAACGGTTCCTTTGGCATCGGGGTGGTCCAGTTCGATGGTATGAAATACTTCGGTGGGATGACAAAGCCCAACGGGGAGGCTACGGTCAGAGTCATCAATACCGTGAATCTTTTCAAATACAGAATAAGGAGTAAATTCGCAGATCATCCTCCCTGTTTGTGGGTTCGGGCTGAGAGCATCTGCTGCTGAAAATTCTCCGCATAGAACGATAATGTTTTTTTGGTAATCGTCGGAAATCTCAAGGTCGGTGGTCGGTTCTGCCTCGGTCCGGGTGCTTTTTACTTTCTTGTGAAAGATTTTTTGAAGGGTGAGTTTCCCCTTGGAATTGAGACCCTCTCGGATTTCGTCAGCCTCCGCGCCATGAAATTCTTGACGAACAGTGATAAAGGCGTCGTTCCCGTGGAAGCGGTATGACTCGGAAACGCGGATGAAATCCTGTTCTGGAGGAGCCTGTTTTATTTCTGTGAATCCCTCGGTTTCTTTTGAGATGAGAAGAGCTTTTTGGAAAGGCAGGCTATTCCACTTTGAGAGTGAACCTTTTCGGTGAATCAGGGTGGGATCGATCCAGTAGTCCCGTTCATCATGCCGAAGATAAACGACGACATGCTCGAAGATAGGGGCAGGAAGTCTTTCGGAAACCCTGCCGCGCAAAGTCAGCGAGACAAGCGCAGGGCGGGCATCGAAGCCACTCTCCCGTAAGAGCCAGCACAGAAGGCTAGTCTTTTCCTTGCAGTCACCGAAGCGTCTTTCCCAAATTGTGTTCAGATCTTCGGGAATGAGACCAAGTCGGCCAACTTCTAGGGGGTGATATCGAATGCGGTCTCTGACAAATTGGCACAGAGCTTCAATGAGTTCGACCTTGGAGTGGGGATAGGTTTTTTGAATTTTTGCGAGTTCTTGCGGCAGATCTTTTCCTGGTTTTTCGGTTTGGGCCCACAGCTCGGCAATTTCAGTGGCGACTTCCCCCCATGATTGGAAAGACGTGATCGAAATTTTTTTGAAAGGGTTGAAGCCAGCTGGAAGAAGTGGGGGAAGGCCTAGGGCGGGAGAGCTTTCCCTCATCCAAGTTTTTTGGAGTCCCCATGCTGTTTCCTCTTCGGTGTATTGGGCGTGCGTCTCATTTTCAGGGGCAGAGATTTTGAAGAGTTCATGGTTCTTCGAAAGCCAAGAAAAATATTGGTGTCCGACAGGAAGGGAGTGCTCAAGGTTTTCCGAGAACCAGCAGTGCTGGGGAAAGAGATCATCGTCCGCGAGGATTGAGCTTTCGACATCAACGATATCTCCAGGACGAAGCTCGTTGAGCCGAACGAGTGCAGTGATGCTCCCAGAGTAAATTTCCTGATCGGGATCTCCTGCTCTCCGGATCACCTCGATCTCATCAAGCTTGGCGTGATCTGTGAGTTCGCCATCCCGGAAAATCGAGATGCCATGAATTAGGAGAATTTGTGTTGCGGGATCGAAATCGAATTCAATGCGTTCGGCTTCCTGAACTGCTTGTGGTGTTTCAAGCCGCCGGACATATCGGGTGTAGCGGGTAGACTGATCTGGAGCAATCTGTCGGTCATGTAAGAGCATGGTGACCGGATAGCCCTCCACTTTTGTAAAACTCTTAACTTTGCGTCGAATTACCCAAGGTGGCGTCGCTTCAATTTTCAGTCGTAATCCCCGAACTGTCATAGGGTTACGATGAATTTCAGTGTGATTAGAGCGACCCATCAGTCCAGCCCTTATCAGATAATAGTAGAAGGGCCAAGTTCCGACATCCGTTCCGTTGATTTTCTTGCCTAAGGGATTCTGAAATTGCTACTGGTGATTCGGGTTGTTCGCCGGGGCTTTGTTCTTAAGGAACAATTGGAGGTAGTTTCTCAGACAAGGGTTTTACCGGGCAAGAAGTCGGACTTTGAGTTTAGCGAAGCCGTTCTCTCTGGAATAGGCCGAGTTTTCTTCGACATGGGAAGACACTTCCAAAACTTCGATTGTGGCTACTCTCTCGACTAAGGCTTCGAGAAGCGAGCGGACAATGAGTCTGGCATGCGGTGCTCCGAGGCAAAGGTGTGTGCCAAAGCCGAAAGAGACGTGGGGGTTTGGCCTACGAGTAAGGTCGATGTTTTCGGGTTGGTTAAAGACCTCCGGATCAAAATTTGCAGCAGCCCAGCCCAAGGAAACACGACCTCCAGGTGGGACTCTGTTTCCTCCGACCTCCGCCTCAATCGGGCAGACTCTTCCGATGTGAGTGAGAGGCATAAAAGCCCGAAAAAACTCTTCTCCGGCAATCACCAAGCCTTTGGGATTGTCGCGGAGTGATTCGAGATCTTCGGGGTGTTGGCCAAAGTGGGCGATGATAGAGGAGATGCTATGAATGATGGTGTCGCGACCTCCGGCGAAGGTGAGATTTGCGAATCCCATTTTCTCTTCGTGGGTCAGGACGCGGTTTTGAAAAGTTGCTTGATTGAGCGCGCTAAAAAGATCCTCACCTGGATCGTTTTCTGCACGCTTGAGGGCCAAAGCGAGGTGGTCCTCAAGCTTTGAACCACTCCCGTTTTCGTCGTGGAAAACGTGGATACCCCAGTTGATATAAGTGTCGGCTTCCGACTCGGGCACATTCAAAAGATAGGTCAGGGCTCGTGACTGAACGGGTAAGGCGAACTGGTGAACGATTTCAAGCGAGCCATTGCCCGTCAGAGCCTTTTCCAAAAGCTCGTTGATGAGGGTCTGAACTTTCGCAACGACCTCGGGAGTTTTGGATCGTTTAAAAAATGGTTCGACGATTTTACGATATTCGGTGTGCTCGGGCGGGTTTGTCTCGATGGGAAGTTGCCGCATGGTGCGCATTTCTTCTTCCGATGGGATGGGGACCCTGAATGGAGCATCGGAGCTGAATGTCTGCCAGTCCTTCGCGGCTGCCCGAACATCGGCATGACGAAGGAGCATGGGAATCTCTTCTCCTTGAAACGGGCACTTTAGGGTGCCTTTTTTTTCACGTGCTTCTTGGAAGGGATCATTTGGCATGGTAATAGAGCACCATCATGCCAATTTTGAGTAGTTTGCTCAAATTCTTTTGGTGCCATTTTCGGTGTTCGTCTACTTCTGCAGTTTTTGAGTAAGGGTTGAGAAAATCTAGTTTTGAGTCTCTTAAGGTGAAATTATGGCTGCGGCATGACGACTGGGAGCATTTGCGGGATTAAAGCCTTTGTGAGAGGGGGCAGCTAGAAGTGAAGGTGCTTCCCTATTAGAACGATTTAGGGATTGTCGATTTTGAGAATGTTTTTACTTGATCGGTAGTCGGAAACTGTTACCTTCCCACTTGGATTATGAGAAAAGTAAAGATTATAGGTGGTGGGATGCTCTTTGGAGGGGTGGCTCTGTCCCACGCTGCCGTCGTAAGTTGGGGATCTGTTGGGACGAATATCCAAGCTGGAGACCTGATTACTGGTGGCAGTCCATTTCTTGCTCAGGATTCCGGAGCCGGACCCGGGGCAACCATCGGAGACAACGTCTTTGTGGCAGGGCCACTTCAAAATGCGGCTGGTACAGGTTCAGCCAGCAACACAGGTAATGGCGGCTATTATACTGGCGGTGGTGGAGATACAGGGAGTGCTGAATTGAATACAATCATGAACAGTCACTCCTACTTAGGTGGAGGTGCTCTGTTCACGCTCACCGGTCTTACTGTTGGTAATTCATACGATGCGCAGTTTATTGCTGTCGGTGATACCCGAGGTTGTTGTGCAAGTCGTGAGCAATTTGTGGACGACGGTAACGGTAACGCTAGTGGTGCCATGGTGCGAAGCGGAGGTGATTGGGTGGTCGGATCGTTTGTGGCTGATGCCGCAACCCAGACTTTCAATATTACAGGGGCAAACGATCCTGGCCTTAGCGCCATCGTAGTTCGTGACATGGGAGCTGGAGCTGTTCCGGAGCCTAGCACGGCGCTTCTCTCCCTTGCAGGACTTCTTGGGCTGGCGCTTCGCCGCCGCCGTTAGATCTCCTTGCGAATAGATTTCAAGCCGAACGTTGTTACCAACGACGTTCGGTTTTTTATTGCTCGAGTGGCTATTTGATCGCTTTCAGGCGCATGAAGGATTTCTCATGGTCGCTTACAGGCAGGTCACTGCGGTAGGTGACAGTTGAGGTCCCGTCATCATTTTCGATCTCGGAAATAAATACAACGTCGGGTGTGCCACTCCAAGTTTCCAGATTACTGGAGATTTCGGGAATGAGAGTGATAATGTTTTGAGAGGAAAGATTTCGTTGGTAGCTGATGACCAAATAAGTGTCCGAGATCCCGGCGACCGCGAAAGGCTGAAAGCTAAGAGCGACAAGAGAGCGGGCATCACCTGAAATACTATCACTGGATCCCAGAGCGTATTCGATCAATGCGTGGTAGGAGTCACCGTCATTGTCAGCATTTGGATCGCCAACGAACCCAATGATATCCCCCTCTCCCGGAGCCCCTCCCTCCGTATTGGAAGCGGCCCAGTTGGTAGCTATTCCATGATCAGGAATAGGGATAGTAGGTGATTTAAGAACCATAGTGAATCCACTACCATCGGTGTAAGGCCAGGGAAGATTATCATCGTATGTGAAGTTCCGAATAACAGTATTGGACGCATCGAGAAGAGTGATTTGTTCTCCGCTATTACTGAGACGTCCGCTGTAATTACTGCTGCCGAGAACATCGCTGGCGATGTTGACTGATATGCCATAACGGGATTCAAAGGCAGAGCGGTCTTTCACAATAACAAGTCGCTCGCCTGGAAGGATCAGGGTGTTGTCGGCGAAGTTGGAAGTGATGCCTAAAGTAAAGCGGACTCCGGTAAGGTCGATGGTTTGGGTTCCGACATTCATGAGTTCGACAAATTCGTAGTCATCACGGTTGGTAGATACTGCAAGCTCGGCTGGTGTCGTTGGCTCGCCGGGTTGGTAGCTAAATTCAGAAATGATGAGATTACTGGAATCGGCTGGAACGGTGTCGGGGGTAAAGAAGGCTGAGTTCAGCGCGCTCCATTCACCGCTTCTACTGTTATAGGAACGAGAGAAGAGCCAACCCGGCTCGCTAATAATAACGGGGTCGGAGCTGTTGGTACTGCCCCCACCAGGAGGATTCCCGGTGAGGTCGAGATCAAAGCTAATGTCGGAGCTAGTGGCGCTTGTTTGGTGAATTTCGACAGCGAAGGTATTTGAGCCGGAGACTAAGAGCGAAGGGGAGAGGGTGCGGGCAGCGTTACCATTTTCGGGTCCGTTACCGTTGGCGAATTCATCGAAGGTGGGATTGGCACCGATGTTTTCGCGGGCGACTTCAGTGCCGTTTAGATAAATGACGGTGCTGTCATCGTAGGTGAAGTTAAGGGTAAAGTCTTCGAAGACGGCGGGGTCGGCAATGCTGAAGGTCTTTCGGAAGTAGGTGGTGGGGTGCTTGTCACGGCTGTCTCCGCCAAAACTAACGACGGTGGCTTCATCGCCATCGCCGTAGCCAAGTTGGGAGGGGCCCGAGTCCCAGCTTGCGTCATTGAAGGCGGCGGCACGCCAGGCGGTGCCTTGGTTACTGCCGTCGTCGAGGTATTTCCAATCGTCACCGCTATCGACGAAGACAGTTGTTGTTGGCCCGCCACCACCACCACCACCGAGGGTGATAAGGGTAGCTGCGGGGTTGATAGCACCCCCGGTAAGGCGAGGGTCGAGGGAGTGGGCGTAGTCGGTGAGGTCGTCATCGCTCTGCCCAAACATATAGTAAATTTGAGTGACAGAGGAAGGGACACGTAGGGTGGGGCCGGTGCCGGCAGGGAGAGAACCGCCATGCTGACTGTAAACCGGCGCTTCGATGTCAGGGTAGAGGTCGGACGAGCGGAGGGAGTTGAGGAAGAGCTCATCGCGTACCGGGAACCAGCTGTTCACGATGCGGTTGTATTCGCCCTCCCAGTCGGAAATATTCCGATTACCACCGTGTTGGTCGCCCCAGCGTGCGGCTTCGGGATTTAGGATGCTACGGTGTTGCGCAGTGACTTCATCGTAAAGTCGGCGGGCGTTTGTCGGAGTGAGAGGACCATCGTTGAAGAGAGCGCGGTGGGCTCGATCAGCAAAGCGAAGGCGGAACTCGGGGCTGTCTTGAAGAGCATTGTTGGCCGCGGCGATCCCCCGGTAGTCGGTAATGCGATTGTAGTTTGTGCTGGAGCGAAGAAAGAGGGACCATTCCGAATCCCACATGAAGTATTTGTATCCACTACGGGTGTTCTGGGTGTCGATGCCACCGTAGTAGTTTTTATTGGGCCAGTCGCTATTGCCTCCATACCAGTTGGTGATGAAATAATCGGCATTGTTGGAGGGGTCGCACCAGATGGGGAAATTGGGATTCCGGGTGCCATCCGGGTTGAATCCGCAAGCTTCGAGAAAAGCAGCATCGCGGGCGGTGTTGGATCCGGCCGAGGAAATATTTCCCACTGCGTTCCGGAGGTTGTTCCAGTTGCTCAGATTGGAAGCATCGTTGATGGCACTGCCGGAGTTTTGGCCTTCCCAAAGATCGCGATTGGCACCTTCGATGTAGCTTTCGGCGAAGCTGGAGTCAGGGCGTTCGACGACGTTATACAGTCCCCAGTAAACTCCGTTAATGTATACGTGGAGGTAGCGTCCATGGGAAGCGGGCTGCCCGAGGGCCCGCTGGACCCTGCGTCCGAATTCATCTCGGGCATACTGGGGCTGGCTGCCAGCTCCCGACCATTGCCAGCCGTCGTTTGACTCCATGCGGAAAATCAGAGTTTGAAATACCTGGGCGACTCCGGGGTCGGTTCCGAAGAGAGGGAATTTGAGCGAACCTTCGCCCCCGGTGGGTTGATTGCTTGTCCCGAACTGAGTTTTAAACAGAACACGGAACGATTTTTTCCGAGTAAGGCCAAAGCTACGGAAGGCTCCTCCTTGAATCCGGATTGCGCAGTTTTGTTGGAAGTTTCCGGCTCCAGTTGGGTCGGCTGGATCGACGAGTTCGAGGGAGGTTTTGCGCTCCCAGGATTGACCGGAAGATCCGGGATTGGAGTAGATTCCGGACCCACCGAACATATCGTTCGAGTCGATTGCGATTGAGAGACTTGGGACGGTTTTAAGGTCGTCGGTGATATCGTCTGGATTGACGTTAGCATTGTTTTCCATCCCGTAGTAAGGGCTCTGACCACCCCAGTTGGATGGAAGTCCGTAAACACTCCGGGTGTTCGAAGCCGTTTGATCAGCAACGGAATTGACAAGGATATAAGTGTGGGTATCGATGTTGGTAGAAACAAATCCAGATCGATAAGCAATGGCTTTCACTGCCATGGTTCGGTCCACCATGATGGGAGTCGAATAGATGACTCCATTCGTTTCGCTAGGCCAGCTGCCATCGGTGGTATAGCGGATGATCGCTCCGGGAGTGGCGGAGGAAATGATGAGTGGGAAAGGTTTGTCGTAAAATCCACGACTAATGCTGTAGTCGGTATCCTTGACGAAGCCTGCGACACCACTGGCCGAGTCGTTTTTGCCATCTGGAGTTGGATCGAGAAGGTAGCCGATTTGGAGAGGTTCACCGAAAAAACCATAAGTGATTCCCGCGTCTTGGGACGGGTAGTCTTCGGTCGAAGAGCCAAATTCAGAGAGGATGGTAGAACCATCTGCCGCAACCAGAGCGACATATTCTCCGCCGGCGTTGAGACTGAAGTTGGTGTGAAGATTGTCTCCGTTGGTGGGGCGGCGATCTTTTGAGGAAGCAAAGATGATGAGATAATCATTTCCGCCGAGGCTAATGTTGGGCACGAGCCATTTGGTGAGATTGGTGGGATCGTCGGTGAGATACATTCCGGCAAGGCTAATTGATCCTCCATCGGGATTGTGAAGCTCAATCCAGTCGGGAGTATCGCCATCTTCGTCGGAAAGACTGGTCGAACTACTGTTTGCCAAAAATTCATTGATGCGAACGGAAGAGCTGACGATGGTGAGAGGAAAAGTGGATTCGATACTCAAGCCCGAGAGGTCGGTGCTGCGGACCCTGAACGAAAGGCTTGATCCGAGGCCGGGCAGGTCTGTTACCGTTGACAGGGTGTCTCCATCGATGGAGAAAAGCGAGTTGTTGGTGTCACCCGCTCCGGCCACAAGCTGGTAGGTGTGGCTGTCGGCCCTGTTCGGATCTTCAGTGGTAAAGTTGGCGATATGAGTGCCTGATGGTGTTCCTTGAAGAACGGTGTTCGCCGGGAAGGTGATGGCTGTGGGAGCGATTGCTGATTCGACGGTGAGAGTGAAGGATTCCTCGCGTCTGAGACCATCACTATCGGTGGTGCGAATTCGCACGGAATAACTGGTTCCAAATCCACCCAAGAGCGACACGGCGCGGAGTTCATCACCATTGGCGATGGTGAAAAGATTATTGTTGGTGCCGCCTGGACCCGAGACGAGCGAGTAAGTGTGGGCATTATCCCCATTAGGATCGCTCGTAGTTAGCGCGCCGACTAAAGTGCTTGAGGCTGAGTTGGGTGCAAGATCTGTATTGCTGATGTCGATATCGGTTGGTGGCTGAGGGGTGGGAGGCGCAACAGATCTCAGAATGTAGGCGCTTAGACCGGGGTCCACTCCATTGTTGAGGCCGGGAAGAAGATTGATGGGTTGGGTGGTCCCGCTGGCGGTGAAAGTTCCAATTACCGATCCGACTCCGCTGCGTGAGAAATCTCCGCTGAGATTTTCTGGTGATTCGCCGTCACCCCCTCTTTGGTTCCGCGCAGAACAGCACCCACGGGTGTCACCCGCTCCGATGAGTTGGATTTGATAGTCAGCCCCTGGGCTCAATCCGGTCAATTGGATCGCCCAACCTCCTCCACCGTAGCTATGGCTGTTTAAGACCGTGTTTAAGTTGGCATTTCCCGTGTTGCCTCCACCTCCCGTGAAATAAGTTCCGTTGCCGGTGTTGGAAGGCCCGATGGCGTTTGCTGTGAAGGTGATGTTTTCACCGCCAAAATTTACGGTCGGGCTGCCTCCGCCGCGGGTCGCATTGATGGCGTCTACCAGAGTGCCATTGGTATCAATGCTGTCGACTGAAGTGATATTGAAAGGGGCCTGCCAGGTGATCTCGGCGCCTTGAAGAGCAGGGGGGATTGCGAGGGCAAGCGGTAGGAGCAGTGTTTTTACGAAAGGAATCATTGACCGGAATGCGTTGGACAAAAAATCAGCGCCCTCCGTTTAGTAGGACTTGGTAATGTAGTCTATTTAAACTGGAATGGAAATTTAGTTTTCCATAACCTGAAAAAACTGCTTGGGCGCTCCAGGGCTGGGATTCGGGAATGTCAGTGTGGTGGTGTCACCGCCTGATTGAACCGAGTCATTGATATCTGTGTCGAAGACCATGAGGTCGTCGTTGGCAAATACAGTGTAAGTCCTGCCGGGCTTGGAAGCCCAAGTCAGTGTGACGGCGTCCGTATCTTGGTTGTAAACAATGTCGGTGATGGTGAGAGATTGACCTCCAACTTCTCCGAAGTATTCGATCTCGTTGAGCTGATGGACATTGATTCCTGTCGCAGTCACCGAATAACGGATGAATTTATAAGGATCCGATGGTGAGCTCAGGGTCACCAGGGCCGTCTGATTTCGCTCGGTCCAGATGGAAGATCCGGTGTGAGTGAAGATCGGTCTGAACGTAAAGCCATCGTCCGATCCCTGGATTTGCCAGTCGACAGGATCTCGTCCCGGAGTGTCGTTTCCGGATGTGATGGTGAAGTGAGTCAGAGAGACCGCTTCTTCAAATTCGACCGTGATATCCTGGGGTGCGCCTCCGCAGCACCACTTGGCCTCGCCTCCGCCGACTTTGTTATCGAAGATGTCGAAGGAGCCTTCGTTTACACCACCGGCGGTGGCGTCGCTGAAGAAGGATTTCTCGCTGGAGGAGATGCTCACCCAGTTGAAGTTCTCACCTGCCGAGTTTTCCGTGTCGATTCCATCGTCCTCGGGGTCGGTCAGGTCACCCCCGAGTAGGCCGGGGAGGAAGGTGATTTCCGGTTGGGCGGTGAAGCTATTTGGATCCGTCGGGTCTGATCCTTCTGCGAGCTCGTAGTCATCCGAACGGAGATCTCCGTCGGAGTCGGCGAGGTTGGGATCTGTTCCGGGCTGTCCTGTTGGATCGCCGGGATTGTATGGAAGGTCATGGTTTTCAACGCCATCGAGAATCGTGTCTCCGTCGGAGTCTTCATTGAGAGGATCTGTTCCGGTGTCACTTGCGCTGACCCAGGTGCCGGTATTGGTTTCAGCACCATCCTTGAAACCATCGTCATCGGTATCCTCGTCATCGGTATCGGTGTTGCGAGCGAGTTCCTCGCCATTGCTTGAGCCGTCTTCGTCGCTGTCTTCCCCGTCATCGTTGGTTCCGTTGCCGTCGGTATCTTTATTGTTGGGGTTCAGCTCCAGAGTGACTTCGACGTCATCCGGAAGGTTGTCGGAGTCCGTGTCAACAAGGTTGGGATCGGATCCTGTTTGTGTGGCGTCGACAAAATCGAGGTCGGGATTCTCAATGCCATCTTTCAATCCATCGCCATCGGAGTCATCCTTGATTGGGCTGGAACCGGTGTCGTTGGAGTCGGTCCATGTTCCGGTGTTGGTTTCGACTCCATCAAGATAGCCATCATCGTCGGTGTCATCCTTGGTGATGTCAGTGCCTTGCTCTTGTTCTCCGAGATTGGAGAGATTATCCATGTCTTCGTCTTCATCTCCATCGAGAATCGTGTCTCCGTCAGAGTCATCATCATTCGGATCCAGGTCATTGGCTGTTTCCCAGACATCAAAGAGCCCGTCACCGTCAGCGTCATCAGCAGTAGCGAGTTCGAGGACAACGAGGCCCGAAAATCCGGCGTCGCTGTTGCTTCCATTAATGCCGCCGAGGGAGCGCCATATGATATTTTGCTCAGGGGTATTGGCGATGAATTCGCCAACGACGCTTAGGAAGCCACCGCGGTTCATTTCAACGCCAGTGGTATAATTGCCCTGGCCGTCATCCGGTTCATAGGTTCGTCCCGCGCAGCAAGTTCGCGCGTCAGCAACCCCAATGAGCTGAACCTGGTAGACCCTTCCCGGGATGAGGTTGGTGAATGTCAGTGCTACTTCTGCCGGGTTTGCGGCGGTGTAAGAATGGGAGTCGAGGAGTCCGTCAAGATCGCCATCGTCAGTGGCTCCTGGGAAAAAAGTGGTTCCATAAGCAGGGCCGTTGGCCATATTTGTGATCAAATTTCCGCTTCCGGCACTTGGTGTGAGGACGAAAGGAATTCCATTGATGGTGTCGTCATCGCCGGACGCAAAACCGGTGGCATTGTTAAAGTCGGCGGCAATATGAACCGTGCTGCCAATTGGATTTAGGATGTCAGCTGCTTGTGTGACTGCCGCCGGGGGTTGCCAGGTAATCTCAGCTGCGTGGGTTACCGTAGTCACGAGACTGGTAAGTCCCGCGATAATTTTTGTGTACATCCTGATTTTCATATTAACACTTCAGGGGAAAACATATTGGATACTGGGTGACAAGAAGAACTGTGGACTTTGCCTTCATTGTGCTAATTAAAGGAATGAGATTATGGCTTCTGTTGGTTCTGGCGACTGTTTTATCGATGTCTGGTCAGGTGAATGATCCGAATGGGCGTGATTTATATGCGCGCGGAGAGGAGCACTTTTTCGCGGGCCGGATTGACGAATCGATTCGGAGCTGGGATTTGGAGATTGGCGCGCAACCTTTTCGTGAACCCTATCATTGGCAGCGTGGGCTGGCATATTACTATGCGGGTGAGTTCGAGAAAGGGGTGAAGCAGTTTGAGTTGCATCAGAAGGTGAACCGAAATGATGTTGAAAATGCGGCATGGCATTTTTTGTGCGTGGTGCGTGCCGAAGGAGGGTCGGTTAAAAAAGCCCGGAGAGCATTAATTCCCATCGCTGGTGACTCACGAGTGCCGATGAAGGAGGTTCATGATCTTTTTGCGGGAAAGGGAACTGCGCAGGATATTCTGGATGCGGCTTCAAAAAATGCGGAAGGCCTCTTATTGCGGAACCAACTCTGTTATGCCCACCTCTACCTCGGACTTTATCATGAAGCGTTAGGTGAAATCGAAAAGTCGAGAAGGCACATCAAGAAATCGGCGGTTGAATTCCGAATGGACCATTACATGGGAAAGGTGGCCCAGCTTCACCACAAGCTCAGGAAGAAGCGGCCTAATTTTATCTTTCTTTTTGCAGACGATCAGAAGGCGAACACGATCGCGGCGCATGGTAATCA
>Ga0315321_10001880_pt1 | contig 16273 bp, 11 predicted proteins | sample M180m21515metaG_FD_203464 | JGI IMG/M metagenome (GOLD analysis project Ga0315321, IMG submission 203464) | Ammonia-oxidizing marine archaeal communities from Monterey Bay, California, United States - M1 80m 21515 | ecosystem: Environmental > Aquatic > Marine > Intertidal zone | place: USA... | reverse complement strand
CATCAATCACACTGGGAAGTAATACTCAAGAAAGTCAGTCGTACAACAGCAATGGTGTGATGCTGCCAGCTGACAATCGCCCATCGCAAGTGTTTGCAAAGTTGTTTTTAGCTGGAAGCCCAGAACAGCAACGACGACAAAGGCAGAGACTTGCGGAAGGGCGCAGCATTCTTGATGCTGTTGGAGAGCAGACGAAGGCACTAACCCGGCGAGTGAGCGGCGGTGACCGGAAGCAACTCGATCAGTATTTCGACGCAATCCGGGTTGCCGAAAAAGAGCTGGCTGCTTCCGATGCATGGCTGGATCGCCTCAAGCCTGTGGTGAACGCCCAGCCTCCACAGGACATTGCGGAACCAACGGAATTGATCGGCAAAATTCGAGGACTAATGAATCTGATTCCACTCATGCTGCAAACCGATTCAACACGTGTCGTCAGCCTGATGATTCAGGATCATCACGTTGTGCCCAACATGGCCGGTGTCCAAGCAGAGCATCACCCGCTGTCTCATCACGGACAGGACCCCGGCAGGATTGCCCAACTGAAGATCATTGAATCCGGAATTCTCTCTACGTTTTCGGACTTGCTTACACAGCTTGGACTGACATCAACACAAGGAACTCGGCTACTTGATCACACAGCGGTGCTTTTTGGCAGCAATCTGGGTAATGCGAACGCTCATGATCCGACGAATCTCCCAATCATTCTGGCCGGTGGCGGCTACCAGCACGGACGTTACATTGCTTATGACAAAGATCGTAACACGCCGCTTAGCAATTTGTTTGTGAATCTGCTGCAACGGATGGGTGTGGAGACAGACAGCTTCGCAACAAGTAATGGTGCACTGACCCTCTAGCATCTATCCGCTTCAATAATCGAATCCAGCAAGGACCGGAAAAAGCATGAAAAACCAATCGATTCTCAGTACATGCCTGTTGCTAATTGCCATCCCGATGCCTGCTTTCGGCGAATCCTTTGCCGACAACTGGCATCAATGGCGTGGTCCACATGCAACGGGTGTCTCGCCCACTGCTGATCCACCAGTGGCATGGAGCGAAGATGAGAACGTGAAATGGAAAGTGGCCATCGAGGGACAAGGAACCTCAACGCCCATCATCTGGGGGAACAAGGTTTTTGTTTTGACGGCCATCAACACCGGTGTCAAGGATCCATCCATTCCTGATCCTGAAGATCAACCCAAGACCAACTTTTTCGATATCAAACAACCGAACGCCCAGCACGCGTTTGTTGTCCTCTGTCTTGATCGAAATACCGGCAAGGAGATTTGGCGTCAGACTGCCACCACAAAAATACCTCACCAAGGCGCTCACAACGACAACGATTTTGCACCCGCCTCACCAACCACCGATGGAAAACATCTTTATTGCTGGTTCGGATCAGCCGGGCTCTTTTGCTATGACTTGCAAGGAAACAAAATCTGGGAAAAGAAACTTGGTGAGGTCAAAGTCGGATCAAGTCTTGGCGAAGGCTGCTCTCCTGTTCTGCACGAGGGAAAACTGGTCATTGTCCGAGATCATGCAGGTCAAAGCACCATCGAAGCACTCGATGCCAAAACAGGAAAAACTCTATGGAAACGGGACCGTGACGAAGGCAATGCCTGGGCCACGCCACGGATCATCCAACACAGTGGAAAGACACAGGTCATCACCGCTGCCTCGGGATTTGTACGCAGCTACAACCTTGATACCGGTGATCTCGTTTGGCAATGCAGCGGGCTTACAGGAAATGCGATTCCCTGCCCTGTTGTTGAGGGTGACTACGTGATCTGCATGAGTGGTTACCAGGGCTACTCTGCCATGGCAATTCCTCTGACCGAGACGGGAGACATCTCAGACAGCGACAAAATCCTTTGGAAAAAAGAACGTGGTACACCCTACATTCCTTCCCCGCTGCTGTATGAGGGACTTCTTTATTACAACCAATCCAATCAGTCAATTCTGACATGTCTTGATTCAAAAACCGGCGAGGTTGCTTTCGGACCAGAACGAGTCGGTGAACTGTCCAACATTTACGCATCGCCCGTCGGAGCTGGCGGACATGTGTATTTGACGGGACGTAACGGCACGACGCTGGTTCTAGAACGCGGCCGGAAATACAAAGTCACAGCCGTCAACAAACTTGACGAACGAGTTGATGCCTCACCTGCTCTAGCTGGTAATCAGTTGTTCCTCCGAGGCGCAAAGCACTTGTATTGCATTGAAACCAACGAATGAGCTGTGCGTCTGAACCAACAGGCCTGATGACCTGGCACCTTGACCAAAGTGACACACTGTTCCCTCACATGGAACTTGTGTTGGCAATGTAAAACCGCACTACCCTTCCCTGCCCTTCCCTGCCCTCCCCTGGTTTTCTGCTGCTCTGGTTTTCTGCTGCCTGCTCCTCTACCGCCTTGTTTTTCTGCTACGTTTACTTCTGACGCTCCGTGTTTTCTGACGCTCCGTGTTTTCTGACGCTCCGTGTTTTCTGACGCTCCGTGTTTTCTAACGCTTCGTGTTTCTCTGACGCTCCCTATTCATTCTCTTTACCGGATTCGAATCATGCTTCGAATGATCGTGTTAGCCGTTTGCCTATCAGTATCCGCGATGTCAGTGTCCACGATGCCAGTGGCCAGTGGCATTGACCACTGGACACGATTTCGCGGTCAAGATGGTAATGGTGTGGGCAAAGACAACGCCAGCTTGCCGACCCGTTGGAGTACGACCGAAAATGTCTGTTGGGCAATCGATCTCCCAGGTTGGGGATGGTCATGTCCGATTGTCTGGGGTGACAAGGTTTTTTTAACCACCGTTGTCAGCGATGAACAAAATATGGCCCCCAGCAAAGGACTCTATCTGGGTCAGGGAGTCCGGGATCCGGGTAAGGGGGTCCACCATTGGCTGGTTTATTGCTTTGATTTGAACACCGGTCAGGAAATTTGGAAACGCGAGGCCCATACGGGTGCACCGCAAGTTCCCCGACATCCGAAAAGCACCTATGCAGCAGAAACGGCTACCACCGACGGTGAGCGGCTCTACGTCCTGTTCGGGGATGTCGGTTTGTACTGTTACGACCTCGATGGTGAATTGCTGTGGTCACGCGAAATTGCACCCAGGAAAACCTTCATGGACTATGGGGCCGCAGCCTCCCCCGTTGTCCATGACGGTCAGGTGTTTGTCGTTTATGACAATCTTGAAAAATCATGGATTGCATCGTTTGATGCGAAAACTGGAAAAGAAATTTGGAAACAGGACCGTAATGAAACCCATTCTTGGGCAACCCCATTGGTGTGGCAAAACAAACAACGAACTGAAATCGTCGTGCCCGGTAAAAAATCCAATCGCAGCTATTCGCTAACGGGTGAATTACTGTGGGAATTTGATGGGCAGATGTCAAATCTTGTCATTCCGTCACCGATGAGTGCACATGGAATGTGCTACGTAGCGTCAGGATACGTGGGTGACGCACACCGACCTACGTTCGCGATCAAGCCTGGTGCAAGCGGCAACATCACGCCCGAGGGAGACTACACCGACAGCGAATTCATTGAGTGGTACCAAGGCACTTCGTCTTCCTACAATCCCAGTCAAACTGTGTACGGTGACTACCTTTACACGCTTTACGATCAAGGATTCCTGACTTGTCACGATGCTCGGACGGGTGAACAGATCTACGGCAAAAAAAGATTTTCACCATCAGGCTCTTTTACAGCGTCGCCATTTGCCTACAACGGCTACCTGTTTTGTCTCAGTGAAGACGGCCTCACTTACGTGATCAAAGCAGGTGAAGAGTTCGAAATTGTGGCGCGCAATGAACTCGATGAACTGTGCATCGCCTGTCCTGCTGTGGTGGGTGACAAAGTGCTGATCAGAACTGCTTCAAAATTGTACTGCCTGTCCGAAGGATTGAAACTCGACCCCGCCATGGCAGCCCAATTGAAACCAAGACGTTCATCGACCCCCATCAACGACATCTGGGCAGCAGCCTCTGCCGGTGACAATGCCGCCATCAAACGATTTCTCGATGGCGGTATTGCTGTGAACGCCAAACAGGGACGTCGCGGCGGGACACCTCTACGTAACGCCATTCTCCAAGATCACCCAAGCTCAGCTCAGTTACTGATGGACCGCGGCGCCGATGTCACGCTGAGTGGACCAGATGGGAATACCCCTCTTCATCTAGCTGCTTTTTTTGGAGATGAATCTCTGGTCAAACTGCTGCTGGAAAAAGGGGCAGACGGTAAGGCTAAGAATTCGAAGGGCGAAACCGCTCTCGACATTGTCTCGAAAGAATGGGATTCCCAACTGGAAGCAACCTATCAGGGTGTTGGCCGATCGCTGAATCGAAAATTTGATTTACGCCAACTGAAAACAGTCCGTCCGCAAATCGCCTCGTTACTGGAAAAAAATGCCTCTGTGACAACAAACGATGGCGGACCAGCCAAGTGATGACAGATCATGATCTGTGATTCCGAGCCGCTGGCCGGCCGCAATGAACGGGACGGCATTGCGACGACCTTGGGCTGACCGTACCGCGATCGCCCAACCGATTCGATCCGCGGTGGGCCAAAACGGGCCCATGAACTGCGATTTTTTCTGTCTGCCGTGTGCTTCTGATTCAAGGAACACGCAGAAATCGAGTCACTGTCGCCTGTAGTTTCGGGATTTCTGACTTACAATGGAGGTTGGCATCCCCAGCCCCATGTTTCCTTCCTGACGAGAAATGATATGCCCCGAGCACTGTGGACTTCGGTCCTGATTGCCTGTTTCATCCCGATTCTGTCCTCTGCAGCCCACAGTGAAAAACCGAACGTGGTTGTGATCATGGCGGATGACCTTGGTTACGGTGATCTGTCGTGTTACGGAGCAACCTCACTGGAAACCCCCAACATCGATCGACTCGCTGCTGGCGGATTACGATTCACCAACGGTTATTGCTCGGCATCCACCTGTACCCCGACTCGCTATTCGATGTTGACCGGCACCTACGCCTTTCGTGGTGAACGTACAGGAATCGCGCCACCCACTGCTCCGGCAATCATCAAACCCGGAACTGAGACAATTGGCACCATGCTTCAGCGAGCCGGGTATGCAACTGCCGTCATTGGAAAATGGCACCTCGGTCTTGGTGGACCAGAAGGTCCGGACTGGAATGGCGACCTCAAGCCAGGCCCACTGGAAATTGGCTTTGACACTTGTTTTCTGTTACCCACGACCAACGACCGGGTGCCACAAGTTTATGTTCACGACCATCGCGTGCCGAACCTCGATCCCAAAGACCCTTTGTGGGTAGGCAGAAAAAAACCCAGCCCCGATCATCCCACCGGTCAATCACATCGCGACACGCTCAAGATGGACTGGTCCCATGGTCACAATGCGACCATTCATAATGGCATCAGTCGGATAGGTTTCTATACAGGTGGACATGCTGCCCGATTCCGCGATGAAGATCTCGCTGACAAGTGGGTCGAGAAATCTGTTGAGTTCATCGAGGGACATCAGAAAGAACCTTTCTTCCTTTTCTTCTCGTCACATGACATTCATGTTCCGCGAATCCCACACGAACGTTTTCAAGGAAAAACTTCACTAGGTTTCCGCGGTGATGCGATCGTAGAACTCGATTGGTGTGTTGGGGAATTGATGAAAACGCTGGATCGCTTGAACCTGACGGAGAACACGTTGGTCGTCTTCTGCAGCGACAACGGCCCAGTAATGGACGACGGCTACAAAGACGAAGCTCTTGAGAAGGTTGGGAATCACCGCGCAGGTGGCCCATTCACAGGTGGAAAATACAGCATCTACGAAGGCGGCACACGCACTCCCTTCATCACATCATGGAAAGGGCGCATTGCTCCGGGAACCAGCGATGAAGTGGTTTGCACCATCGACTTGGCAGCCAGTCTGGCTGCCTTGACCGACCAGACACTTACTCCTGACGGATACCTCGATAGCTTTGACGTGATTGGCGCGATACTTGGCGACAAAGACGCCAAAGGCCGTGATCATCTGGTACAGCAAGACAACGGCTCCAACGGAACTCTGGCACTACGAAGCGGCAATTGGAAACTCCATCGTTACGGTAAGAACTTTGCACGTAACGTTGTAGTTGAGAAACAGTTGGCGAACACCAAGGTGCCAAAACTTCAGCTTTTCAACCTGGAAGAAGATCCTTCCGAAAAGAAGAACGTTATCGCTGAACATCCTGAAGTTGCTGAACGACTGAAGAAACAGCTTGATGAGATCGTTCAATCAGGCCGCAGTCGTTCTTGAGTGAGTCTGAGTTGCCTGATATCCAAATGCACTTCAAGGCCATCAGATGTTTCTGATGGCGGCAGGATTATGATCCGGAGCTTGGTAGTGAACCAACGCTCCATCATCGAGGCGAACCATTAAGGAATCACAGGAACGAGTGGTGTTTTGCCATCGTCTGGTGAAACTGGATACAAGGCTTGGTGTGTTTCCAAACCTGACTTCAGTTTTCCAACCATTTCTCGCAACACTACAGGTTCCTGATCCGCAAGATTGGTCGATTCGAACGGGTCTGATGCAAGATTGTAAAGCTGGTAGTGTCCACCCTCGGATCCCTTTGACGGAATGTAGTGATAGATCACTTTCCAGTTTCCGTCGCGGTAACTGGTGAAATAGTCGCTTCGATGAGGCGAATGCGGATAGTGCATCAGAAAAACTTCATCACGTGAATCATCAGGCCCGGCAGTCAACAGTTTCGACAGGTCGACCCCATCAACTGCATGACCTTCAGGTGAACTAGCTCCCGTCACTTTCGCGATCGTGGGATACAAATCCTGCACAGCAGCTACTTGTGTTTGTAGACTTCCGGGTGGAATGACCAACTGTTTCTGATTCGCATTGTTCGCACTCTCTTTGGCCCATGCTGCGATGAAAGGAACTCGCATGCCACCTTCGTAGTGAGCTCCCTTTTTGCCACGCAGTGGAGCCGCACAAGCTACCGCATGCTGATGCCCCAAGGGAGCGTCGGAACCATTGTCACCCAAAAAGAACACAAGAGTGTTTTCCGATACTCCCAAAGCATCGAAGTGATCCAACAAGTCTCCCAGCGACTTGTCCATGCCTTCGATCAACGTCGCAAATGCCTGAGCGTTTTTCGACTTGCCAGAATTCTTGTAGTGATCAACAAATCGTGGGTCCGAGTGAAATGGTGCATGGACAGCATAGTGTGACATATACAAATAAAATGGCTTTCGCTTCTGAACCGATTCTGAAACTCGTTTCTTGGCCTCAAGCGTAATCGCCTCCGTCAAAAATGTTTCTGACCCATGGTATTTTTTCAGATGTGGCACCGCGTGGTGCGAACGCTTGGTGTTCTGCCCATAGTTTTCTTCGCCATAATAACTACCGGGCGCTCCAAACGAAGCTCCACCTACATTCACATCAAATCCGAGGTTCAACGGTTCGCAGCCTTCTGAGTCATCCGGCCCAAAATGGCCTTTTCCCACATGGATAGTCTGATACCCAACTTTGCGTAACAAACGTGGCAGTGTCACATCGCCACTCGTTAACCCCTGCCAATTCCAAGTCGGTGGGCCGTGCGGGCCACGATTGTCACTTCTCGGATTGATCCAGTTAGTTGCATGGTGCCTAGCTGCATTCTGACCGGTCATGATCGAAATACGAGTCGGTGAACAGACACTCATGGCATAGAAATTATTAAATCGCACTCCCTGAGCAGCTAACCGCTGCATATTGGGCGTTCGATAAAAATCATTCAACGGATAACGCTTTGGCTTGCCTTTGTCGTCTGTCAGGAACGGCACCGATGTGTCCATCACTCCCATGTCGTCGACCAAAAACACGACGATGTTGGGCGCTGTCTGTGCCGCATTGGCGACGGCCCCCGGAATCCATAGCGACAAAGATACGACAACAGTCAGGCTGGCAACCAGCAGAGTTTTGTTATTCATGCCAATATCATAACCAGCGCCGCGTGGTTCATGCCAATGCCTACCCGCAGATACGATTGACAGATGAAAAATCACGACTGAGACAGCGTTGCCAATTCGTTTCACGACTCTAGGTCACACGATGCCATGAAAATCCAACCGCACACCCGCGACAGGCAATGCGGCATGCCGTACTTGCTACGCTGCTCGAAACGTTATTTTTTCTTGGCAGGCATGTCCAGCGCCTCACGATAATCAATTCGCATCGACGGTGATTTTTCTGCTTTGTCCATCAGAAAATGTTCCATCCATCGCAACATACGCAGATTGTAATCGAATTTTGCGGCTGCTTTTCGGTTACCGTGTCCTTCTCCCTCATACAGCACCAATCGAACCGGCGCCTGATTGAGGGTCTTGAGATGACGGTGAAATTCCAAAGACTGCGAAGGATGAACGCGGGGGTCTTCTTTTCCGTGCATGATCAACGTTGGTGTCTGATTCTTTTGAATGTGTCGGATCGGGCTGCTTTCCAAAAAGTAATCCCAGTCATCCCACAGATGTTTGCGATGGTGAACCAAAAACATCTCATCGGGAATGTCCGTCGTGCCCACCTTGGAAACATTATCACTGATCCCCACAAACATCACGCTGGCGGCAAAACGATCAGAATAAAAAGTCGAGCACCAGGCAGACGCGTACCCGCCATAGGAACCACCGGTCACGCCCACCGCATCAGGGTCGGTGATACCAGCAGCAATCAGATGATCTACTCCGGCGATCAAGTCACTGAATTCCTTTCCGGCTGCATCGGATTGCCCCATCATCGAAAACTTAACACCACGGCCGGTACTGCCCCGGTAGTTCGGATAAAACACGGAAAATCCTCGTCCTGCAGCGACTTGGCCGGGACGCGAATAGCTGGTCAACCACGCATTGGACTCATGCGACTCGGGACCACCGTGAACATACATGATGGTTGGGTATTTCTTGCCCGCTTCATAATCCAGAGGGTAGATCAAAATGCCCTGCAGTTCCAAACCATCTTCTCCTTTCCACGTCACGACTGTCTGCCGTGCAAATTGTTTTTCTTTCAGCCACGGATTCGAATCGGTCATCCGTTGTGGCTTTGCAGTCGCTTTGGCAGATACAAAGATTTCAGTTGGGAATGTCGCAGCACTGCCCAGGAAAGCAAATGCGCCGTGATCATCGGATGCGGAAAACTCTTTGAATACCGGATCTCCATCACCGCCGGATCCAATCAGGTCGGCGGTTTCCCCATCCAGATTCACGGTTCCAAATCTGGATGTCACACCCTCGGCTGCCAGCCAATACAAGGTGGAATTATCTTTCCAGGAAATGGTGTGTACGTGCGCTTTCAAGCCAGGTATCAGATCAACCAATCCAGATTCCTCATGCACAGGAGTGACCATCAAGCGGCCTTCTTCCGGATCATGAATATCGGCGGCCGAAACAATCGCGAGGTGTTCGCCATCGGGGCTCCAACTGACTTGGCCAAGTTTGCCGGGATTATTGAGTGAACGAATGATCTTGCCAGACTCAACATCCACCACGAACACGCGTTTCTGCATGTAGCTGTCATCGACCGAGGGCGTGGGCGCGAGAATCACCATCAGTTCATCACCATTGGGACTCCATGAAGCTCGGATCGCAGAACCTTTCAGATCCAGCATTCGCGGTTTGGTGTTCTTCGCATTCCGGTCTGCTTTTTCTTTCAAAGCCGAGATCCAGACTCGCGTCGGCATCCAGTCTTCTTCATAAATTTCCTGATCAAAACCATCGTCTTCGAGATCCTGAATCTCGTCATCCTGCTCTTCCTTGGCGAGAAACACCACGTGCTTTCCGTCACCGGCAATCTCAAAACTGCCCATTGAGGTTGGTCCGCTGAGAACTCGCACTGACTCTCCCCCATCGATGGGAATCTGATACAGCGCCTTGGTTTTGTCATTGGCTCTCTTGGATGTGTAATAAATCGATTTGCCATCCGGCGACCACTGGGGTGAACTGATGGAAACCTCACCCGTGATGAAAGGCCGACTCGTACCGGTTTGCCGATTCATCACATGCAACTCAGACCACGCGGTACCGTCCTCATCCTTCAATGGTTGCCGTGGCACTGACTTCAGGTACGCAACATGATCTCCATCGGGCGACATTTCTGCCAACGTGACATACTCGAGGTGAGCAATGTCTCTGGGCTCAATCAATTGACTTTTCTGACCCCAAACGACATTGGGCACCAACCACAGAAAGGCGAGTAGACAGGCAGAAAGAGCATGACGACGCGGCATTTTCAAAACCTTATTCAAAGAGCCAGGAGACAAAACAGGCTGTGTGACAGAGATGGCAAAATTACAGAATCCATAGTCTACCAAAGCTGAATGAAGCGCAAACGACTGCGAAACGCATCTCTGATCAACCGCATCATGACGAAAACCGCAGCCATTTTCGGTAGGCAATCAACCATCCGATTTCCTACCTGTGAAGACGTTAGACTATCAGGTCTTGCCCATTGCCCGTTCTCTGAATTCCTGTTGAAACGAGGTCAATCATGAGATTTCTTGTCCTGACTGCACTGTTGGCGTACCTCACCGTGCCGCCTGCTCTTTGCCAATCACCGATCCGCGACGCTCACGAGTCGACCGTTGGGAAAAACAAAGCCGGTGAAATAACGATTCAGAACCCGGACATCAACCGTGGAATCATCGGGGTCATTGGTATCACAGACGACGAAGTCGATGCGCTGTTTGAACTGTGTCAGCGAGAAGGATTGGTCGTATTTGTGCAGACTGATGATCAAGCACTCGCCACAAAAATTCGGTCACGCGCTGACGCTGCCCAGTTACTCGGAAAGCGAGTGTTCATTACAACAGGATCACTCAAGAACATCCACCTCGGAAACAACGTTGCCGACCGGATCTTCGTCCGCAATGCACTCGTTGGCGGTGTACCTGAAACTGAAGTGATGAGAGTGCTGCGACCTCGTGGTATCGCAAAGATTGCGAACCAACAGCGCATCAAGCCTGTACCCGCGGGCACCGACGATTGGTCTCACCCGTATCACGGACCCGACAACAATCCGCAATCAGACGACCAATTGGTCCGCGGCAACTTCCGCACCCAATTCATCGGGTATCCAAAATTCAGCCCGATGCCGGAACAGACCGTCATTGCCGGTGGACGCATCTACAAAGCCATGGGACACATCGCACACAAAGCCAACCAGAACGCGATGCTCAACAAACTGCTTTGCATCAATGCCTACAACGGCATGATTCTGTGGCAGCGAGATCTTTCACCAGGCTTCATGCTGCACCGCAACACCATGGTGGCAACGGACGACGCGTTGTACATGGGTGACCACGAATCGTGCAAAATATTCGACGGTGAAACGGGCGAACTGAGAGACGAGATCAAAGTTGATCCCAAAATCAGTGACGGTCCCGTTTGGAAGTGGATGGCCATGCGTGATGGAGTGCTCTACGCCCTCGTCGGTAATCCGGAAGTCAAGATCCAGACACAGCGAGCAATCCGACGTGGCCTTGGTCACTGGCCATGGGGAATGTGGGACGGGCATGATTACAGCGACCCCCGGACCTCATTTGGATTTGGAAGAACACTGGTCGCACTCAATCTGAAGACCAAGGAGCGGATCTGGGATTTCCGCGACGATGAATTTCTGGATGCACGAGCGGTGTGCATGAACGACACACGAATCTTCTGTTACTGCCCCGGCAAGTTCCTGGCAGCGATTGATCGCTATACCGGAAAACTGTTGTGGAAAAACAGCGACAAAGAGCTTCTGGATGCCATTGATGGCCAAGAGAAAGCCCAACACTATATCACTGGCTATGCAACGACCTGTTACATCAAGTGTGACAACAACTTTCTGTTTTTTGCAGGACCTCAACGCACACGAATGGTAGTCGCCTCAGCCGAGGACGGGAAACTGGCTTGGACGCACCCAACTGGTAACCTGCAACTGGTGCTGCGTGACGATGGTATTTGGGCGGCTGGCCCACAGAAATCCGAAAACGGCATGAAGCTAGACTACCAAACAGGAAAAGTACTCGAGACCTTTCCTGCACGGCGGGCCTGTACTCGCGCCACCGGTTGTGCTGACAGTGTTTTTTATCGAGCAAACGGGGGAACCGTTCGAGTTCTGACCGATTCCAATACTGCCCAGCATATCGACCCCATGCGACCGCCTTGCCAAGATGGTGTGTTGGTAGCCGGTGGGCATTTGTATTGGGGACCGTGGATGTGCGGCTGTCAATTATCTCTCTACGGTAACATCGCACTGCGGCCTGACGGTTCGGATGAATCCGACGATGCAACAACTAGCCAGCCAGCCCGACTCACCGGTGACCTCACCTCTGGCGTGCCCTCCATCAATGTCAAGCCTGACGACTGGGTGAGTTTCCGCAGCAACAATGCCCGAAACGATCGGACAAAAAATGCCATCCCTGGCAATGTTTCACTGAGCTGGTCTGTCGATCTGGCTGATCATGTGCTGCCAACAGCGCCGGTGACAGCTGGTGGCATGATTTTCATTGCGGATCGTTCGGGTGCAGTGCGTGCGTTCAATGCAGACGGTACTGCCGCATGGACCACGTATACCGGCGGCCCCATTTATTACGCACCTACCGTTTCCAACGACCGAGTCTACGTCGGATCGGCGGATGGTCGTGTCTATGCCATGGCAGCACGGGACGGTCGATTTCTATGGTCTTATCGTGTTGGTCCAACTGACCGGTGGTTACCTGTCTACGATCGCCTGATTTCGGCGTGGCCTGTGGCGGGCGGTGTCGTCGTCGATGGTGATACTGTTTTTGCCGCTGCGGGAATCACCCATTACGACGGAACTCATGTGGTTGCCCTCGATGCCGTTACTGGACAACTCAAAGCGTCTAATCGGAATTCAGGTACGCTGGAACAAGAAGTCAATAATGGCATCAGCATGCAAGGAAACCTGACCATGGTGGATGGCGAACTGCGTTTCCTAGCCGGAGGTGTATATGAAACCGCACGGTACGATCCTGAGACGCTTGAATGCCTGAACACACCGCGCAAACAGGTTACCTCTCAATTTCGAACGGCGTTCTATCCGTACTATCCCGATTACGGCAAGTATGTCTCGCTGGACTACCAATGCAGTGATGGCTGTTCGTTGTCACACGATGCGAGCTATGAAGGCAGTCAGTTTGTCAATCTCGCCAGACAACCAGCCCTGCCACCAGGTACAAAAAAGCCCGTCAAAGAAGCAGCCCGCTGGGCACGTCGAGGTGGCAAGCTACCCGAAGCTCTGTGGTCTGACAAAGCGAATCGACGTTTCACCAGTTTCGCTGTCACCGAAAAAACACTACTGGCAACCGGCCACCCCGACAATCAACCAGACCAAAGCTTTCTGGTCGCCATCAATACGACTGATGGAACGGATCAGTGGATTGCCCCCACGCCAGCCAACGCTGTCAAAGGTGGCACCGCGGTGGATTCCAACGGTCGGATCGTGGTAGTCCTCGAAAACGGAAAACTGCTGTGTTTCGATCCAGTACGCTGATGATCTTTTGAACGTGGGAATTTGATTTTCTTGCAAGTGTCACCGTAAAGAAAGTCACCGCAAAAATGGCTCGTGAAATATTATTGAGGCGTGAAATCAACGAACCCCTCCGTTTGGCATCGCTTCATCACCTATCGATACTCATGACATAGAAACTTCTGCCACCCTCACGGGTTACAACGGTAGTGCCTTAGAAACTCACGCCTCAATCCGATTTGGTGCATGACCATGATCCGAACAGCAGTCCTGCTCATTCCCATTCTCGTTTGCACCATGATGCCGACCTTGGCCCAATCGCCTCGCGATACACGGTCGCGTGGCGGTAGTAGTCAGGTTCCCCAACCCGGCACCAACCTGCCCACCGTGAGGGCGGTTGATGAGCAGGGTCGTGATTTCTCGACCGCAAGCCTGCGTGGCAGTTACACGGTGCTGGTGTTTGGCTGCCTGACCTGACCACCTTTTCTTCGAAATGTCCCCAGTTTGGAGACAGTCCAACGCGACTATCAGCCCCAAGGTGTGAAGTTCTATTATGTCTACAAGGCACTCGCTCATCCCGAAAACAACGGATACATCACACCGTTCAATATCAAGGAACGGTTGATGCATGTTGACGAAGCAAAACGGACCCTCGGTTCCAAGATTCCGTGGATTTGTGACAACATGGACAACGGCTTGAAACATGCCTTGGGTAATCGACCGAACTCCGAATTCATCATCGACCCCGATGGCAAAATTGTGGTATCCAGGGAGTGGAGTCGACCTGCGGAATTGCGATCCGATTTACAACGCCTTGTCGGTCCGGTCACCAAGCCAACGACCATCACCGACCTCCAAATGCCGACTCGCAAACCACCGCAAACAGCTGCCACGGGAATCGTCAAGCGAATCACGGTCCCGGGCAACATGTCACCCCTCAAGATCACCACCAGAAAAACAGAAATACCTCACTACGCAAAACTGCGTGCTGAAATGAGTGGTGACCAAATCTATTTGGGATTTTTTCTCGACCCGCTCTACAAGGTTCACTGGAACAATGAAGCACCTGCATTGACGTTCGACATCAAAACGCCAACAGGTATTACTGTGACACCTGCAAGCGGTACCTCAGAAAAGGTCGAAGTCGATGCCGATGCTGATCCGCGTGAGTTTCTGGTGACCTTCGATGGCCGATCCTCAGAACCGATGATCGTCACGGTCAAGTACTTTGCCTGTGATGATGCAGAAACGTTCTGTATTCCGGTGGAACAGGAGTACGAAGTTTCATTTGAGCGAGATCGGGACGGAGGTTCGCGAAGACAATCCAGCGATCGGATGGCCCAGAATCGCGGCTCATTTGGGAAATCAAGAATGAGTGAGATGATGCAACGTATCGCCATCATGCGAACGTTAGATATCAATGGCGATGGAGACATCTCTGCTGAAGAAATCGAATTGGCACCCGACTCGTTACGTCAAATCGATAACGATGGCAATGATCGTCTCAGCAGTGAGGAGATCCGAGGTCAAGCAACACGCGGACCTGGAAATGACCCGCGTTTCAGGCGACCTGACGGATCATCAATGCGACGTTTTGGAGACCCGAGATTTCGCAGATTCGAGCGTTAGCGAAAATCGCCTACGCCGTCTGCGACCTGATGCATTCAGAGACCCTGCGTTCTGAAATTCATTGAGTCAGATCAAAAGAACCAGTCATTCGTTCGTTATACACTAGCGACTTATACCAAGTCGCAGTGAAATTGCACGATTGAGTCGACCACTCATCACGCTGACCGAATGATCTGACACTTCATTGCCATGACTGAGCGGCAGTGCGCTATTCGCCCAACGCCTCTCGAACAAGAGCCTCGATATCCATTCCACCTGTACCGATGGAATCCATGATGGAATCGTGTTGAGTCTTTTCCTCGTAGTCTTCAACACGAGTGATAATCGTCTGAATTTCTTCAGGCCCATGCCCACGCTCGACCAGATAATCTTTCAGGACCTGATAATTGTCTTCGTTAGATTCCATCTGATATTCTCCGATTTCCGGTTCAGTGCCGGGATGACATTCTGGGTCAAACTATTCAAGTCAGCAGTTTTGTCGGTTGTATATGACTGCAAGGTGCAAGCTTTCAATCCCGGCAAACTCAATGCCAATGTGTAGCGTAAGTTTACGTCAATTTGAATTCATAAGTGCCGGAAGCGTCACAGGGAATGAACTCGATTTTCATGGTTGCCGGACCAAACCCATTAATCGCTGCATTCTGACCTGAATGGAAGCCCAACAGAACGAGACGCGGTTCGTTTTCCTGACAGAAACTCATTGGCAGCAGGCATCCTTGGGGGCAGACAGCGATCGGGAGCATGATCTGAGACGGTCCCCCAATCGGCCTTCCGTTTCTGCCACAGGAGCCTACAAACAGCGACAACCACTAACTGGTAAACATCTCGTGCTGGGATCGAGCGTGTCCAATAGGAATACGAGATTTGAATCCAAGTGCAATGAAATGAATGGTTTACCGCAAACCAGAAAGCGCAAGCGGGTAGACACTTGGCTAAATGCTAGAGATGTGCCACCATATTGGACGTCCCGAGGCGACGAGAGATCGTAAGCTTCGGACAACGGCCGCGGGCATTTGGAGTTTTAACTTCGCACCGCGAGCATTTGATGATTGCAGAGCTGCCCAGGTGGTGGAATTGGCAGACACAGGGGATTTAAAATCCCCCGGCTGGTAACGGCTATGCGGGTTCAAGTCCCGCCCTGGGCACTGCAATTTACAAGATCATTGGCGTTCTTTGC